>Ga0134092_1000350_pt1 | contig 47898 bp, 46 predicted proteins | sample 3_6taG_FD_94454 | JGI IMG/M metagenome (GOLD analysis project Ga0134092, IMG submission 94454) | Switchgrass degrading microbial communities from high solid loading bioreactors in New Hampshire, USA - 3_6_20_6_A3 metaG | ecosystem: Engineered > Bioreactor > Semi-continuous > Anaerobic >... | reverse complement strand
GTATTAGGTATACTTAAAAGTGCAGGTATAACTACTGAATTATTTCCAGCATTAATATTTATTGCAGTAGGTGCAATGGTAGATTTTGAGCCACTTCTAAAAATGCCTTCCATGCTATTCTTTGGAGCAGCAGCTCAGTTTGGAATATTTATGACTTTATTATTTGCATTGCTTTTAGGTTTTGATATCAATGATGCTGCAGCTATAGGCATTATAGGAGCTGCTGATGGTCCTACTTCAATATTTGTTGCTAATAAATTTTCACCAAAATATTTTGGGGCAATATCAGTTGCGGCATATTCCTATATGGCTTTAGTTCCTTTAATTCAGCCACCAGTAATAAAGCTATTGACTACAAAGAAGGAAAGAATGATAAGAATGGAGTATAGGGATGTAAAGGTTTCTAAGACAGTAAAGATACTTTTCCCTATTTTAGTTACAATTATTGCCGGTATTATAGCACCTATTAGTGTTACATTAGTTGGTCTGTTAATGTTTGGAAATCTAATAAAAGAATCAGGAGTTTTAGAAAGACTTTCAAAATCTGCTCAAAACGAATTATCAAATTTAGTAACATTGCTTTTGGGTATTACTATTGGTTCCACAATGCATGCATCTGAGTTTTTGAGAAAAGAGACATTGATGATATTAGCACTGGGATTATTCGCATTTATATTTGATACTGCAGGTGGAGTACTATTTGCAAAATTTTTAAATCTATTTGTAAAGAAAAAATACAACCCTATGGTGGGAGCTGCTGGTATATCAGCCTTTCCTATGTCAGCTAGAGTAATACAAAAACTTGCTAAAGAAGAAGACCCTACAAACTTTGTGTTAATGCAGGCTGTAAGTGCAAACGTTGCAGGACAGATAGGTTCTATCATTGCAGGAAGTGTAATAGTTGCACTGCTTTCTAAAGGAGGTTTCTAATATGAAAGATATTGGGTTAGGCTTAGAAATGATGCTATATGGCATAGGGACGACTTTTTTAATTTTAATATTGTTTTATTTTGTAGTTAAATTATTAGTTAAATTATTCCCTGAAAAATAATACATAATTATCCCCTTTATAAAATATGTTATATAAAAGGGGATGATTTTATGTTATCACCAAGTTTAGAGGATTATTTAGAGGAAGCCTATAGATTAAGTGTCAATAATAAAGAAATAAGGATAAAGGATGTAGCTGAATGTCTAAATGTTTCTATGCCCTCTGTAGTTAAAGGATTTAGAAAACTAAATCGATTAGGGTACATAATATATCGGCCATATGAGAAGATTGAGTTAACTGATAGAGGGAAGAAAAAAGGCTCTTTCCTAGTTGAAAGGAATAAAATATTAAAGGATTTTGTTAGTATGATTGGGGCTGATTGTGATATAAAACAAGAAGCTGAGGCTATGGAACATTATCTTACTATATCTACTATTAAATCTATAGAGAAGCTAGTGAAATTTTTTTCTGAGAATGAAAGAGCTTTTCAAGAGTTTAGAAATTATCAGGTAAAGAGTGAATTGGATATTTAACAAAAGGAATGTTTGTAAGGGGAGCAAACATTCCTTTTGCTGTTTAAGCTAAACCTAAAATTGAAGACAAGGTCTTTATAGTAAAAGTAACTGTTATGGCTATTCCTGTAGTCAGAGCAAATGTAAATATTGGCCACTTCATACCATTGGACTCTTTACGCATAGTCAGAAGAGTAGTGGCACAAGGGAAATGCAGTAATGAAAATAGCATGAAGTTTAGTCCTGTTATCCAAGTCCAGCCATTATCTACTAAAAGATTTTTTAATGCTTGCAGGTCATCTAATTCTAGCATAGTTCCTTGAGCCATATAGCACATTATCAGTATTGGAAGTGCTATTTCGTTAGCTGGAAGACCTAAAACAAATGCCATTAATATGAATCCATCTAATCCTAAGAGTTTTCCAAAGGGATCTAGAAAACTAGCACATAAATTTAATAAGCTAGTATCTCCTATAATAATGTTTGCAAATAGCCAAGTAATAGCTCCGGCAGGAGCTGCTACAATGACTGCTCTACCAAGTACAAACAAGGTTCGATCTAGAAGTGACCTAACAAGAATCCTACCTATTTGAGGCTTTCTGTATGGAGGAAGTTCCAGAGAAAATGACGATGGTACTCCCTTTAAAACTGTAGAAGATAGAAGCTTAGATACTATTAGAGTTACTATAATACCTATGAGTATCATTAAAACTACAAATAAGGTTGCTACTACAGAGCTAAACATTCCACTTGCTGCCCCTAATCCACCAAAGAATATTGTGGATATAGCTATAAGCGTTGGGAAACGGCCATTACAGGGAACAAAGTTGTTAGTTATCATAGCTATTAACTTTTCTCTTGGTGAATCTATAATACGACAAGCCACTATTCCAGCAGCGTTACACCCAAAACCCATTCCCATAGTTAAAGCCTGTTTCCCGTGAGTACCTGCTTTTCTAAACGCATTATCTAAATTGAATGCTATTCTAGGTAGGTATCCTAAATCTTCTAATAGTGTAAACAAAGGAAAGAATATAGCCATAGGTGGGAGCATAACAGATACTACCCAAGCTAAGGTTTTGCATACTCCTTGAATTAATATTCCATGTAGCCAATCAGGTGCATTAAGATGCATAAATAGATTGCTTAATCTATCTCCAAGTCCAAACAATATGTTGGCAAGCAATTGAGAAGGATAGTTTGCTCCTTCTATAGTTATCCAAAATACTAGTCCTAGCAGGATCAGCATAACTGGATAACCAGTCAGTTTAGAAGTTAGTATATTATCAAGCTTTCTATCCCAATTTATTTTCCTTTTATCATTAACAGTTACTACTGAATTAGCTATTTCTTCTGCTTTTTCATATATTGCTGCTACTATACTATCACCTAGTACCTCATTATAATTGATTTTTCTAGATATAAATTCTTTCAAATTATTAACTGTTATTTTAGTATTGCCCTCCAATTTCTACACCTCAACTTTCATTGGGATATCTTCATTTAGGAGCTCTTGTATAGATTCAAGTATGCTGTTATCTCCATCAATTAGCCTTAATGCAATCCATCTTGCATTATAATTTTCTTTCAAATATTCAGGAAGGATGTCAATTATCTCTGATACTAAAGATTCTATTTTATCATCATAAGTCATTTTAAGAGGCTTGAGCTGTAGTTTTCCTTCCACTATTTTATCTATTGTTTCTTTTAAGACATCTATTCCAATTCCATCTCTTGCAACCATTGGAATTACAGGTATTTTTAGTTCTTGCTCTAGCTTTGAGGTATCTATTTTGATACCTTTTCTAGTAGCTTCGTCAATTAAATTGAGGCAAAGTATTACATTATCTGTTAGTTCCATTATTTGAAGTGTAAGGTTTAGATTTCTTTCAAGGCAAGTAGCATCTGCTATGACTATTGTAAGCTTTGGATTTCCAAAACATATAAAGTCTCTTGCTATTTCCTCTTCTTGAGAGTTTGCTAATATAGAATAAGTTCCAGGTAAATCAACTAATAGATATTCCTTATCCTTATATTTGAAATTGCCTTGAGCATTAGTTATAGTTTTTCCAGGCCAGTTACCTGTATGTTGATTAAGTCCTGTGAGATAGTTAAATAGCGTGCTTTTTCCTGTGTTAGGATTACCTGCAAGAGCTATTACAATTTGTTCTTCATTTTTTTTACTTATGTTAAATTTATCTTTTAAAAGTGATAGCCCGCTAGACTGACATGTAAGACCCATTTCATACCTCCTTGAAACTAATTATTTATATTTCATAGTGGCTTTACTATTATATTTTGTGCTTCTTCTTTTCTTAATGCGATTACAGATCCTCTGATATTAAAGGCTATAGGATTACCTGCTGGACTTAGTCTTTCCACAGAAATAAGAGAATTTGGTATAATTCCTAAATCAAGAAATCTTCTTCTAGATTTTCCACTACTTAAAATTTCCTTAATTCTTGCTGTTTTTCCTACAGGTAGCTGATCTAGTGGTATATTGTCATGATTAAATTGATTGAATTTTATTGAAACATCATTATATATTTCCATTTTTCATACCTCCTGTTTTTAGTTATGTATTAGCCTTGGCTAACAATATTAAAAAGTTAGCCGCGGCTAATGTTTGCAATGAGATATAATTATATTGAATTAAATTGTTTTTTTACTGATATTTTCATTATATTTATTTGATGAAAAAGTGTTACATTGATACCTTGAATAATAATTTTCAATATGCTATTATGTATAAAAAGTTAAGGAAGCTGATTAGCATGTTATTTGATTTATTCTTTGGACAGTTAAATAATGTTCATCATCACTAGAAAGAGTTTGTGTCTATGAGTAATTGTAGATGCAAGCTCTATTGGTATTTGCTTAGGGCTTGCATCTAGTGGTGATAGATATTTTGTTAGAGCCATATAGGTGCATTGCCTATATGGCTTTTTTTATAATGAATAGGAAAGTCATACTTTAATGCTGTTAATGCTGTTATTTTGAAGACTTGACCTAATGAGTTTAAGCAAATTGCTGAAATTTATGATTTCATCCAAGTCGTTTATGCAGCGGCTCAAGAAAAGTTTTTCTAATTTTACAATGTTTCGATAGAAGCTTTTCTTAATAAAAATTTAAGGAGGAATAGAGATGGAAAAGGAAATGAAACTGCAAAACTTAAAAGGAACAAAGGACTTTTTGCCAGAGGAACAAATTGTAAGAGAGAGACTTAAGAGAACATTAGAAGACACATTCCAAAGATATGGGTACATGCCACTGGAAACTCCTATATTGTGCAGCTTTGACCTCTTAGCATCCAAATATGGAGGAGGGGCAGAGATACTAAAAGAGATATATAAGCTCAATGATCAAGGAGGAAGAGAACTGGGATTAAGGTATGATTTAACTACGCCTTTTGCAAAGGTAATTGGAATGAATCCCTATTTAAGTATGCCTTTTAAGAGGTATGAAATTGGTAAGGTTTTTAGAGATGGACCTGTAAAAACAGGTAGAATGAGAGAATTTGTTCAGTGTGATGTAGATATAGCTGGAGTCAAATCAATGATTGCAGAGGCAGAACTTATGTCAATGGTAGTAAGCGTATTTGATGAACTGGATTTAGATATATACATTTCCTACAACAATAGAAAGCTTCTCCACGGTATTCTATTAGGCATAGGAGCAAAAGATGAACAAATCAACGAAGTAGTACTCACATTAGACAAAGTAGAAAAAATAGGTCAAGAAGGCATTGAAAAAGAATTACTTGAAAAAGGTATAGATGAGAATATAGTAGATAAGCTGATCAGATTAATAAATGATGAAAATATTTTTAATTTTGATTATATATTGAAGAATTATGACAATGAGTTAGCTAATGAGGGCAAAAAAGAGATTAAAGAACTAAATGAATATTTAGAGGCATTAGGTATTATTGAGTATACTAGATTTACTCCATTTTTAGCAAGGGGTTTAGATATATATACAGGAACAGTGTATGAAGTGTTTTTATCAGATAATAGTATATCTTCAAGCATAGCAGCTGGAGGGAGATATGATAAAATAATAGGCTCCTTTTTAAACAACGGAAATGAATATCCAGCAGTAGGACTTACATTTGGTTTAGACGTCATATATACAGCTATGACAATAAGAGATAGAGTTAAAGCTGACTCTTTAATAGATTTACTGATAATACCTCTTGGAACAGAAAAGGAGTCTTTAAAGCTAGCTTGGGAGTTGAGAAAGCAAGGAATTAAAGTAGATATTGATATGAGTGAAAGAAAGCTTAATAAAAGTTTAAATACTGCAAATAAAAGAGGAATTCCATATGTAATAGTGCTTGGACAGAATGAAATAAATACAGGAAAAGTTACTATAAAAGATATGCTTAGAGGAGAGAGTATTGATGTGGATGTCACACAAATAAAGGATAAAATTATGTACTAGGACGGTAGAACCGTCCTCTTATAATCTAGCTTAATTTTTTCGGATGTTTTTCAAGAAAAAAGTAGATATGTTAAACTGGATGAAATTAAATTTACACGACTGAAGGGAAAAGGCAAATTTATGATTCGAGACTGCATAAAATGACCTAATCAGAGTTTTGAACGCTAAGGAGTGCTTAGAGACAAGTTTCTCAGTACTGCAATTACATATAAATTAAATAGTTGAGTAATTGCAGAATAGGTCAAGGTGGCTGAAAGCTAAATCTGTAATGTAACTTTATAGGGGTTAATTAAATTTGTGTTGCGAACTGTGTAAAATGACTTAACCTAATTTTAGGGACTAATAGAATTTCTTTTTACACATATGTTCCTGTACTAAGCAAAGTGCTTCTCCAAATCTTTGATAATGCACTACTTCTCTTTCTCTTAAGAATCTTAAGGTATCTATAACACCAGGGTCATCGCTTATATTTATTAACCATTCATAAGTAGATCTTGCCTTTTGTTCAGCAGCCATATTTTCATGTAAGTCTGTTACTGGATCACCTTTTGATTGGATATATGCTGCAGTCCATGGTACTCCTGCTGCATCGTGAGGGAATAGAGCCTTACCGTGATTTACATAGTGAGCTTCAAAAGGAGTACCCTTGATTTGCTCTATTGTAGCATCTTTAGTTAATTTATAAACGAGAGTACCTACCATTTCCCAGTGAGCTAATTCTTCGGTTCCAGTAAGATATAAGTGATACTTAATAAAATATCAGTAACCCATTGATATTACAGGAATTGCAAGTGTTTATTTTTATGTGTTTTATTGTTCTGTTGCTGCTGTAAAATACTCCAGTACCTTGCAAGCTACCCGAGATAAAATATCTTTAATATCCTTAATACTGCAATCATAACATTTCTGATTTTGATCAGCATGCAATTATAGGATTTAATTATGTAGTCAAATCAACATTGATAATTATTAATGAGAATTCTAGGACCATCTTTTGGTGAGATACATGTTAAACAAAATTGTGCTATGGAAAAACTGGGTTGGACCTGTAAAAATATTGGAGTTGTTTGGGGACAACGTTCAATATTGATAATTATTAAATAAAAAAATGTTGTTATAAAATATGATGAGAGTAATATAAATAGGTATATTATTCCTTTTCAAAAGTATGATGAAGATATTAAGTATATTATTACAAATATACTTGAAAGCAATAAATGGATTTTAACCGTTTTTAATATTATATTTGATCACTTCAAACTTATCAGTACTAATTGTATATTTATTTCCAAGCTCGTCTATTTCTATTCTTTGTTTTTCATAGGAAGTAAAAGTTTTTAGGTTTTTAGTATTGCTTAATATAGAATCAAGCAAACATCGAATAATGTAGAAAATTATAGAATTAATTACGAAATATGTAGAAAAATGACATTTATGGTGATATAATTTTAATATCCAAAAAATTGTTATGGGAGGAGTTTGTAAAATGATCTGACGATTGCAGAGCGTATTTGTAGATGATTAATGTGTTTAATTTGCAAAAATAATTGCTTAAGGAAGGGATTGATTTATGAAAAAAAGATTTAGTGGAATAAACGGTAAAATATTGGTTTCAACAACGATTATGATTTTGATAACTCTATTTTCTTTAAGCTCTTTTGCAATTTACATTATTAATAAGAAGTCTTATGAAGATTATTATGATAATTCAATGGAACAGATGAAGCTTGTATCTCAAGCTATCAATATATTTTATGAACAAATTGATGAAAATCTTAATATGCTAGCTTCCAATCCAGTAATTAAGAAAGCTGACAGCAGCATTACTACATATAAGTATACTACTGAAGATACTCAAATGCGTTCATCCACTATTGGAGGAATAGAACAGGAAATATATGAAGTTTTGGAGCAGTATGCAGCTAATCACAGTAGTAACCTTTATGTATACATAGGAACAGAATATGGGGGATATGTACAGTGGCCCGAAGAGATGCAAAATGCAGGATATGATCCTACAAAAAGAATGTGGTATATAGAGGCAATGAGTAGAAGTGGAGAAATAATCAAAACAGAGCCATATGAGTATCACTCTCAGCTGGTTGTAACTAGAGCACGATCATTTACTGATGAGAACGGTAATGTTATAGGTGCAATTGGAATTGATATAAATCAATCTGAAATCAGCAATATGCTTAAAGACATGAAAACCGGTAAAACAGGTTACTCTATGATTGTGCATAAAAATGGTTTAATTCTGGCAGATGGCAATAATGAAAATAATAATTTAAAAAATATAAATGAAGTCAATATAGATGGATTGGAAAAGCTTCTAAGTGAAGAATCCTCATCTTTTACTTTAACCATCGATAATAAAGAGTATATTGTGAATTCGTATGAAGTTGAAAGAACTGATTGGATTCTGGCTTCTTTTATAGCAAAAGATGAATTACAGTCAGGAGCGAAAAGAATAATAGGTACTGTTACTATCACGTCTATTATCATATTAATAGTAACTTTTGCGATTTCAAGTCATATTACTGGAAGTATATCCAAACCAATCTTGGCAGTCACTATGAAAGTGCAGCAATATGCTGATTTGGATTTCTCCACAGATGATAAGTCAGGTATAGCGAAATATGTAAATAGAAAAGACGAAATTGGGAATATGGTGAAAGCATTAAAAGTTATGAGAGATAGTGTGGCCGATTTTATATGCAACACCTCAAAAATAGCAGAACAAATTGCAGCTTCATCAGAAGAGTTAACTGCTAATTCCCAACAAGCAGCAAATACGTCGGAAGAAATAGCATCAACAATTGCAGAAATTGCAAAAGGAGCAGGAGATCAAGCGAATGATACAGAAAAGACTGCTGTTAATGTAGAAGAAATGGGTAAATTATTGGAAGAGAATTCCCAATATCTTGAAGAGTTGAATATTGCAGCTGAAAAAATTGAAAAACAAAAAGAAGAAGGGTTCTTAATTCTGGAAGAGCTGATCGATAAAACAAAGAAAAGCAATGAGGCCGCTAGTACTGTCTATGATATTATTATGAGTAATAATGAGAGTACTGAAAAAATAGATAAGGCAAGTTCGATGATTAAAGCTATAGCGGATCAGACAAATCTTTTATCCTTAAATGCAGCTATAGAATCTGCAAGGGCCGGTGAAGTTGGCAGAGGTTTTGCGGTAGTTGCAGATGAGATACGCAAGTTAGCAGAACAAGCGAATAAATTTGCGGGGGAAATAAAAAACGTAATCAATGAATTGAAAGAAAATTCCCAAAATGCTGTTGATTTAATGCAGCAGTCAAAGGAAATTGTTGCTGAGCAAACCATAAGTGTTGAAGAAACAGAAAAGAAATTTGATGGTATTGCAGAAGCTATAGATGTAATAAAGAACAAAATAGATAAACTCAATCAGTCTGCACAACTTATGGCAGATAATAAAGGCAGAGTTGTCGAATTGACTCAGAATCTTGCAGCAATTGCTCAGGAAAATGCAGCAAGTACTCAGGAAGCTTCTGCTGCTGCTGAAGAGCAGGCTGCTACTATTGATGAAGTTGCAAAAGCCGGAGAGAATTTGGCTACTATAGCAGAAGATTTAAGAACATTTGTTGGGAAATTTAAGATATAAAAAATAAAGTAGATTGTGCAAAAAGATATATTTGTTGAAAGACTCGGTATAGTGAGCTATACCGAGTCTTTAATTGTAGCTAAATGTGGATTCTCTCAATTGGGGGAAATTACATTATTTAGTTTATTCCTTTTTAAAGGTCTAGTAGTTTTTTAACGTAGAATTTTTTCTCATCAGGCTTTCCTCCACTATTCTTTAGGTTTCGCCAAAGTGTTAGAAGTGGATGACTCTTTTTTTGCAGAAACCTTAAAGGGTCGATTACATCTAGGTCATCTGCAGGTTTATCAGATTTTTTGTAGGGTGTGCTCGCTTTTTGTTTGGCTGCAAGGTCCTCGTACAGATCGGCTACAGGATTGCCTTTTGACTGAATGCATGCGGCGGTAAAAAAGGTCACCGGCTGCACTTATAGGATGAACAGCATGGTTGCGGTATGAATAGTAGGATCCGAGGCCTTCTTTTTCAAGAATATCTGTAGATACTTCTTTGGTAAGCTGATAAACCATTGTTCTTACCATCCCAAGATGGGCAAGATATTTGGTTCCAGTAAAATGTAAGTTGTAGCCAGTAAAACGCCCGAAATTCTTGAAATTACAAGGAAATCAGAGGTTTGTTCTTATGTGTTTTATTGCTCTGCTGCTGCAAAGTGCTCCTGTGCTTTGCGGGCTATCCGAGTTAAAATATTTTCAATATCCGTAGCACTGCAATCATAGCAGTAGTCATCACAAATCATTATGCGGGTAGCACCCAGCATAAACTCTTCCACGACACGATTCTCTTCTCGTTTATTATCCTCAGCCACACATACACCACCTCTTGGTAATGTATATGCGTATGCTGTTTGTCCCCTTGCCATAATAAAAACCCACCATCAATCATTCTTTTAAGTGTCTTATGCAAAACCTAATTTTGCAAAAAATTTTCGGATAAAAATTCAAGAGTTCATCACTGACTTAATGTAGGCTGTTATATTAAAATCTGTGTATGGGAATTGGTAAGCATAGCACGATTAACTGAAAAGTAAAAGAAAATTCAAGAATACTTTTTTCCATCCTCACTTCAGTAGCTGTACCTGCCATGACCTCATTTTAAAATATAGCAAGGCTTGATTTAGTTTCCGATACACTGATAAAATCAAAAAACTTAATATATTACAGATGAAGTTTTAAAGTTAACTTTTATCAGATGATAAATGAACCAGCATTTCATCATACAACATTGATTCAATTGCCAATGTTAACTAATGAATTATTCCAACAATATTCTAATCAATTGATAAAAGCTTTTTTATTTTTTCTCTCCAGTAGACAAGTTAAATATAATTCCTAAAATGCAGCAAAATCAAAGCTTATAGCCTTGATATCCACGTCACGCATTCAATATGTGAAGAGCACGATGGCTATGGTACTTCTGACTTGATAATCAAAAAGCGGGAGCTGTAAATAAAACGCTCCTACTGAAAAATTCCTTCTTAATTTTATAAGTCCATCGCTAAGTAGCTTATCGACCTACGATTTTGAAGTTGCAGGTTTCTTCTTTTTGTAATTAAAATTTAGTTCACTTTTTAAATTGCTAGGAAAATTGATTATGGGGCAAAAGAATTATGTGGTATTCTGTATAATATAATTCAATTGAACACATATCAGTAATATATAGGAGGTGAGTGTATGTCAGATAAATACTGTATGTATTTAAGAAAATCCCGTAAGGATGATGATATAAGATCTGAAAGTGTAGAGGAAACACTGGTTCGTCATGAAAAAACCCTACGGGAGCTTGCTGAACGTTTAAGAATTACTATTAGTCATGTTCACCGTGAGGTGGCTTCTGGAGAGACTATAGACGCTCGTCCGATTATGCAGCAACTTCTAAAAGAAGTAGAACAAGGTATGTGGCGAGGAGTTCTTGTAATGGAGGTAGAACGCTTGGCCCGTGGAGACACAAGCGACCAAGGTAGAGTAGCTAAGGCCTTCAAATATAGCGAAACTATTATAATAACCCCTCAAAAAATCTATGACCCGACAAATGAGTTTGATGAAGAATACTTTGAGTTTGGACTTTTTATGAGCAGACGGGAGTTAAAAACAATTACACGTAGACTCCAAGAAGGCCGTAAAAGGTCTGTTTTAGAGGGAAAATATGTTGGAAATACCCCTCCTTATGGCTATAAACGGATAAAACTGAAAGAAGAAAAAGGTTACACATTAAAAGAAATACCTGATGAAGCTGATGTAGTAAGAAAGATTTTTGAATGGTATACAGTAGGTGAAAAGCAGAGAGATGGAACTTATAAAAGGCTTGGAGTATCACTAATTGCAAGACGACTTAACGAATTAAAGTTGAAACCGAGAAAAGGAGATGTTTGGACTACATCAAGCATTAGAGATATACTAATAAATCCAGTATATATCGGGAAGGTCAGATGGAATTGGCGTAGAGCAAATAAAAAAATGGTTGATGGGAAAGTAGTTGTTGAAAGACCACGTTCTGAAGAATATATTATTGCTGACGGCCTACATAAAGGAATAATCAGTGAAAAAAAGTTTTATCTAGCACAAGAACTGATAAAGAAAAACCCACCAAGGCCAATAGGTGAACGAAACAATGTTAAAAACCCGTTGGCTGGGTTAGTAATATGTGGTATATGTGGACGTCGTATGGTAAGACGACCTTATAGTAACGGTTATCCTGATACTTTAATGTGTCCCGAACCATCATGTAAGAATGTTTCGTCACATCTACATTTGGTCGAAGAAAAAATTATTGGGGGGCTTAAAGACTGGCTGGACGGATATAAGCTAAAATGGAATGTCGAAGACAAGCCTAAAAAATCAGCTAAATTATTTCTTGAGTTAGACCGTAAATTACTAATAAAAATTGAAAAAGAAATTGATAAGCTTAAAAAGCAGCAGTCAAATCTTGACGATTTATTAGAACAAGGAATTTATTCCATTAGTAAATACAAACAAAGGGTGGAGATGCTGGAAAACCGAATAAAACAGGCTGAAGAAGATTATGAAAAACTGCAAGCTAAAATCGCTGAAGAAGAAAAAATAGAAGAGGAACGCAAAATCATTATACCAAAGGTTGAAAAAATAATTGAAACATATCACGCATTGCCTACTCCACAAGCTAAAAATGACTTACTAAAAGAAGTTTTAGAATACGTCGAATATACCAAAGAGAAAAGCAGTAGATGGCACGCAAGACCTGATGATTTTGTGTTAAAATTATACCCTCGTTTACCTTGCTCAAACCCTTAATATGTAAGAGTTTGAGCAATTTTTATTGCTATCACTTATATCTTTATGGAACCAATTCTTCTGTACCTATATCTGTCAATATAGCCTTTGCTTTTCCAATAGGCATACTCCATCTTTGAGTAAGGTATCTGATAGCTGCAGAGAGCTCGCCATCTGCACCACCGAATTGTTCTATAATCATTGCAGCAAGAGTAGGGTTAGTAGTATTTACTCTTACAGGATATTCTAGCTTTTTTTCATAAATCCACATATATTAGCCTCCTTTATTAGCATCTACATTTTCCAAAATCTACATCCCAAGGCCAAGGGTCATCTACATACTGCCAAGGGAGTACACTCATACTTGTGAATTTCAATGGACCGTACTGAGCTTCATAAATACATTCAAGTTCTTTATATTTTTGAGAAAAAGTATTATGAAGTCTTAAAGCTCTTTCATCATCTGGATGAGTATCTAGATATAAGTTAGTTTCGACTAATACAAATCCTACTTCCATAAGCTGTTCAAGTAATTCAGCCTGATTATTTTTCATAAATTGCACCTCCTAAAAGTCTATTTACAATATACTTCTTTTTTATAAGTGTCATGAAGCTCAGGGAATAGGGTTCCTTTCATTAAAGCCTCTTTAGGCGAAAAGACCTTATCCATAATTTGAAATGGAACATAGGCATTAGCAAGTCTTGTATATGGTTCCATTGGTGGGAAACAGTAAATGCAGTTTTCCTTATCTTTCATGAAAAAACCTCCTTAAAATAATGTTTTGCATTACTATATTACGCTTAAAAGATATTAAGTGTGATATTATAAAAGTGATAAAAAATTAGATTGGGGGTTTTGATTTAATTAGTTAGGCCTTGTTTACCAAATAATTCATAATATGGTATTATGGTATTGAATATATCTTATTAGTGAGTAAAAAAAGTGCTTAAATACACATATTTTTGTTGATTCAAGCGAGAAAGGAGCTAGTCATGATAAAGGTATTAATAGTAGATGACCAAAGCTTGATACGAGAAGGCCTTACCATGATGCTAAGTCTTTATAGTCATATATCAGTTGTAGGAGAAGCAATTAATGGGAGAGAAGCTATAGAAATTTTGAAGGAGAAGGAAGTTGATTTGATATTGATGGACATACGAATGCCTATAATGGATGGGGTGGAGGCCACAAGGGTAATTAAGGAGTTATATCCTCAAGTTAAAGTACTTATACTAACTACTTTTAACGAAGATGAATACATAATTCAGGGGCTAAAAAATGGTGCAGACGGTTATTTACTTAAGGACATAAGCTCAGAGGAACTGGTAAAAGCAATACAAACAGTATATGAGGGGAATATGCTTTTACAGCCTGATGTGGCTAGAAAGATGATTAAATCAGTGGAAGAAAGCACTTCAAGGAAAAAAAGTATAGAATCAGATGCTTTCAATGAGCTTACGAAAAGAGAAAGAGAAATAGCACTTTTAGTCAGTGAAGGTAAGAGCAACAAGGAAATAGCTGAGATTCTATTTATTACAGAAGGAACAGTTAAAAATCATATAACCAAAATATTAGATAAGTTAGATTTAAGAGATAGGACTCAGTTAGCACTTATTATTAAAAATAAATAGATATACATTACATAAACACTATTACTATAGTCATATAAAAGTATGATTATAATGATTACCTTAGCTAGAAGAATTTTCTTTTTAGTTTCTATATACTACTATCAAAAGATAATTCTTCTAGGAGGTATGTATATGCAGGGAATAAAGAAAGCAGTATTTTATATATCATTTCCATTGTCATTTATAGCATTTATATTTCCAATATATGCTTCAAGTTTAGGCATTAGTGTAGTTGAAATAGGATTCCTCTATACAATATTTTCAGTAGTAGCTATATTAATAAGACCTGTAGTTGGAAATTTAATTGACAAGAAAGGAAGAAAAAAAGGTATACTTATTGGTGTAGTAATTTACACGATAGTAAATTTTCTCTATTCTATAGCAAGGGACTATAGATATCTATTAATTGCAAGAATACTTCAAAGTTTAGCAGCATCATTTTTGTGGATTAGTATAGATGCAGCTATTTCAGACATTAGCAGTAAAGAAAACAGAGCTCAAAATTTTGGTATATTGGAGCAATCACAGGTTAAAGGAGAGTTTTTAGGTAGTGTAATCGGTTTTACAGTATTATTTAATAATTTTTTTGAGAATCCCTTTAGTGTAGTATTTAAAGTATTTTTTATTACTAGTATTATATCTTTGTTTTTTACATTCAAAAGAGTTCCTGAAACTTTGGAGTATAAGAAAGACATAGAATTAGGAATGCTTAAGAATAAAAAGCATTTAAGATACTTTTTAATAATAATGGGCATTATTTCTTTTATCTCTAGCTTAACAGCTCCGATATATTTGATATATCTTCAGCAGAATATTACAAATAAGCTTTATCTAATATCTTATCTTTTTGTACCAAGTGCAATACTTTCTATGTTTCTTCCTAGAAGGTTTGGGATTTATGCAGATAAAAATGGAAGGAAAAAGGTAATTTTTATAGGAATGCTTCTAAATGCTGTACTTCAAATTTTCATACCTTTTGTACGAGCTTATTATCCTTTCATGATACTCTATACTCTGATATCAATTGTAAACATGTTCTATAGTCCTGCGTTGTCGTCTATTATTATTGATTTTGTAGGTGAAAACAAAAGAGGAAGGTCTTATGGATTATACAGCTTTGCAAGTGGTGTAGGATCTGCTTTAGGACCTTTAGTAGGAACCTATATATACGAAAATATAGGGAGAAGTATTGTGTTCTATTTGCAAGGTTCACTCTTAATTGTAGCTATAGTATCTATATACTGTATTTATACTAAAATCAGGCTTACTGAAGTTAGATACAGTGAAAGAGAGCCTATACAATCAGTTGGAACTGAAAATTTACAAAAATAGGAATAATATGATTCGTATTAAGTTTGTGAATCATTCATTTAGAATTAGATTCTTCTGAGGAGATTAATATGAATAAATTATTAAAATATTATGATTACTTAAATACTATAGTGAGAGTTTCGATTTTAATAGATGTCTTCTATAGGTGCAGAAATAGTACAGAGGGGCTTTGGATTTTTTTTATTTGTTATTTATTTATTCAAGTTAATGATTACTTACGATTGTATTATTTTTATAAAGATTATAGAAAATATTATGCTTCCTTATTCACTTCAATGGTATTGAGTTCAATTGCTGTGTTCAATTTAAGCGGATATTCAGATGTATATATGTTTTTGCTATTATATGAAATAATCTTCTACAGTAATGGCAAAATGTTCAAACTATTGACTATTATAGAAACTTGTCTTTTTATATTTATAGTTATCTTAAGAGGAGCTACTATAGAAGAATTACTAAGTATTAGGTTTTGGCAATATAATATTCTTGATTTGATCATGTCTATTTTGCTAATTGCTACCTACTTAGTGGCCTGTTTATCGTACAAAGCTTTATTAAAAGAAAAAAGGAGAGTAGAAAAGTTAAATAAAGAATTAGAGCAGTCATATAATAAGTTAGAAGAGCAGTCAAAAAGAATTGAAGAATTAGTTATAACTGAAGAGAGAAATAGAATAGCGAGAGATATACATGATAATTTAGGACATACTTTAGTTGCTCTAAATATGAATTTAGACGTGGCAGAAAATCTCATTGATAGAGATTTAGAGAAGACTAAGGAAATTTTAAGCAAATCAAGAAACCTAGCAAAGGATAGTTTAAATGATCTAAGAAAAGCTGTTTATGCATTAAAGGAAGAAAACGTTGGAAATCTTTCAGAGTCTATTAAAAGAATGGTAGATAATGTAGAAAGCACAGGAAAGATAAAAGTCAGTTTAAGTATTGATGAGAAAGCAAATGAATTGCTTTCGAAATATAAAGATATTATCTGTATCTCTGTAAAGGAGGCTTTAACTAATAGTATTAAACATGGAAAAGCTAGCGAAATGCATATAGATATCAAAGTGCATAATAACAATGCTTACATTATGCTCAAAGACAATGGATTAGGTTGTAATACATTTATCAAAGGAAATGGGTTATTAAGTATAGAAAAGAGAATTAGGGCTATAGGCGGAAAAGTAAATTATAGTAGTATAGTAGGAAAGGGATTTGAAATAGGCATAGAATTGAGCCTATAACAAATCCTTTTTTATTAGCTATAAATTATCTAATTTTTAGGATAGTACAAAAAATAAATATAAATATTTATAAAAAATAGAGGAAAAGCACGAAAAATGTAGAATTATTTAACTTTAATCAAAAATTTGTTTAGAGATGAGCAATAAATAATTTATACAAGAAAGGTTTCCAGATTAATAGTTAAGTAGTTTTTGAAGCTCATGTGGTTAGGTATTTTAAAGGTAGTATGAAAACAGGACTTTTCTAATTATTATAAAGAGAGTAAGGAAAGGATATTTTATTTGCTAATGAAATTTTTTAATTTATTTAAAAATGGAGGATATTAAGGACATCATGGATAATAGTCAGATAATATATGAAAGAAATAAGTTAGTTAATAAACTGCTGTGGTTTTCATTGATTTTGGCAATATTAGTAGACATACTTAACAAAGCTCCTATAAGAATAATAGCTATTCTACTAATAGTAGGGCTTTCACTTACTGGTTTATCAACTGTTTGTGTATATAAAAGAATGTTTGAGGTTCAACAAAGATACATAGTGCTTCTGGGATTATCTTTTGTAGTATATTTAATTATTTCATCAAAACCTCATGTAGCAAATTATTTGTTGCTATATTATTGCTTAGCAGTTATTACTTTTTATCATGATTTTAAAATTATTATTGTTTCAGGAATTATTAATCTGGGTTTTACAAATTATTTTTTCTCTATATATAAAGATATCATGTTTCCAGGTTTACAAGACAGACATCTAATTACTTTAGACCTTATAATAGTATTAGTAACTGTAGTATTAGCCTTTCAAAGTAAAATTGGTGCAGATTTGAGAAAAAAATTAGAGGAGAATAATGAAAAATCAGAGAAGAACAATGCACAAATGCAAAAAATGCTTGAGCAAATAAAAAACACTTCTAAAGTATTGAATCAATTTAGTAATACTTTGATGGGAAATATAAGTGTTATAGGAGAAATATCTAATGAAATAACTAAGGCATTTACGGAAATAGCAACTAGTATAGAGACACAGGTAGAAAGTGTTAATGATATTAATCTTTCAATAGAGCATAGCAATTTTGAAATCCAAGCTGTATCTGATTCATCTAGTAAAATGAGAGAAATCTCAAATCTTACATCAGAGGTTTCAAAGGAAGGGAACTATGCTGTACTTTCTTTAAAGGAAGAATTCAACAAGGTTGATTTTGATATTGAGAACACTGTATTAATTATGAATGATTTGAATATTCGGGCAAAGCAGATAGAAGTTATCCTAAATACAATAAATGAGGTATCAGAGCAAACCAATCTGCTGGCTTTAAATGCTGCTATAGAAGCTGCTAGAGCTGGAGAAAATGGAAGAGGATTTGCAGTTGTAGCAGATGAGATTAGAAAGCTTGCAGAAAACTCAAGACGATCTACTGAGGATGTGGCCAGAATTTTAACTGAGGTTCAAGAAAGAGTTGAAAAAGCGACAGAAATGGCACATGAAGTTCAAGAGTCATTTAAATCAAGTAAGGCTATGACTGATAATGTAGATAATGCATTTAAAACAGTTAATGAAAATATGAAGAATGTATTGAATCAAGCTATGGATATGGATGAGAGGATTAAAAATCTACAAATTAGTTCAAATGCTATAGTTAATGAGATAGTTTCAATATCAAGTGTTACAGAGGAAACTTCTGCATCAGTACAGCAGGTAACAGCAAGTGTAACAGATCAAAATAGAAGAATAGAGGAAATAGTTGAAGGTTTTAAAGAAATAGAGGAATTAAGCCAAGAATTGAATCGACTTATAAATTAATGTTTTGGGGAAATTAAATAAAGAAGAAATCAAGAGAGTATCGGAGAACTACTTAATAAGTAGGAGGCGATACTCTTTTTTCAGTATATAATAAAAAGGGGTGAAGCTAATAAATTTTTTGCTTATCGTGCAACATTCCTTAATATCTTTATTTATATCTATGAAGTTCAATTGTAAGATTATTGTTCTTGTATTCAACATTGACTTCATCAGTCATCATCCCAACTAAAGCAAGCTCGGAACCAGTATCGCTATCCCCTGCCAGTTCCCAATAATATTCTTCAGCAGCTTTTTGACGTGGAGAATTCAAGAGTTCTTTCAAATTTTCAATGCTTTCGTCAGAACGTTTAATATTTTTAGCCGTAATTAGCAGCTTATACATATCTTCATTGTTTTCAACTGATACATCTATTTTTTCTGCATTTCCCAGCAAAGCAAAAGAAATCATTTCACTTAAAATTTTAGTAACTTTTTTGATTTCAAAATTCACTATTTTTCCCTCCTAAATACATCTAGTATGGGAACTAATAGAGTAGCAATGATGCCAGCAGAAAAACCATTATTATATAAGTTTATCCCTCCATGAATCACACCTACATTCATAGATACAGAAAGGTGAAGAAAACCTGCAATAATACCAGCTATAGGACCATATTCACCAGCAATAGGTGCTAAACTAGTTCCAAAAAGAGCAGCTATAATTACAGTAGTAGAACTAGTATCCCACACCTTTAAGAGACCTGCTATAAATACTCCAATCATAATGGGAATACTATTTTTAGGATGCTTACCAAAGGCCGAAAAGCCGACTATAGTAAGCAATCCGCCAACTATAGGTCCATTTATGATTCCTTTTGATAAAATAACATATATTAGCCCTATTAGTCCCATAATGCCCATATTGATTAATGTAGTTCCGAAGCCAGCTGTGTAAGTAAAATCAGCAACTAACCTACCAGTCATTTTAAGAATTTTTGAATATCCTTTAAATAGATTTTTATCATTCAAAATGTATCCAATTATTATTAGTATAACAAAAAATAATGAAAGTAAAATCTTAAAAAATAAATCATATTCAGTGGATAAAATCATTCTTGTCTTATTTTCAAATCCATAACTTTTCATAAAAGACATTACAACAGTTCCTATAAACCCTGCTGCGAATCCAACATTGTAGAGGTTATATCCATCATGAGCTCTTAATATATGTGCTGCAATTGGAGGTAAGAAAAAGCCTGCTACTACACCAGCTAATATACCGACCAATAACCCAGAAAAGCTAGATGGACTCAAGGCATACGCTACCTCGAAAACCATGGGGGCTAGAGCAGTGCCAAACATTGATATTATTATTACACTATTATATGGCTTTTTCTCATATTTTGAGTATAAAAAACCACCAATATAGATAGGCCAAACGTTAAAAATATTTTTCCCAAAAAAAGCAAATCCAGCTACAATAAAAATTGCTGAAATAGGAAGACCAGTTAGTGGAACTTTAAGCTTCCATAGAAAGAAAAGATTAATTAAAGTTAATAAAGATGAGTTGACAAGTGCAGCACCCAGTCCACCTACTTTTATATAGTCTGTGAGTAGAACATCAGGCTGTATAATTATTTTATAAATTCCATTTGCTATGCTACTAAAGTCACTTACAAAAAAAGCTAAAATCAAAGAGGAAATTGGAAATATTGATAGGATTAAAAATTTAGTTCTTTCACTTACTTGTCTGTAATCAGCTAAGTTTTCTTTTGTCATAAACGCCTCCAATCTTTAATAGATAAATGCTAATTTTTTTACAACGAAATAAGGAAGTTCTATTTTTAAATCCATATAATTATGAATTCTCCACCTTCTTATAGTTAATTTGTACAAAAAAATTATTTTGATAAAAACGTTAAAAACGTTTTAATTTATACAGCTAATATTCGAATTTTTTTTATTTTATCATAAGATTAATAAAAGAAAAATATATTTTTTATAGAAAAATATATTTTAAAATAAATTTGTTAAATTCTAAATTATTAGGGTATACAATAAAATAGCTGAGAAAGAGAAATATTTACAAGGGGGTTTTTCTATGAACGATATGACTGCGCAAAACTTAAGATCAGCTTTTGGAGGAGAAAGCCAAGCACATATGAGGTATAGAGCTTGGGCAGACAAGGCATTGAAAGATGGTTTTCCAACAGTAGCTGCATTGTTCAATGCTATTTCCTTTGCAGAAGAAATACATGCAAAGGGACATTTTAGATTACTTAAAGATGTAAAAGGCGACTTTTTAGTAGCATCAAATGCAGGTTTTGGCATAGGAACTACATCAGAAAACCTTCAGGGAGCTGCTAATGGAGAGCTTTTTGAAGTAAATCAAATGTATCCAGCATATGTAGCGGTAGCAGAGGCACAAGGTGAAAATGCGGCTGCTAATTTGATGAAAGGTATAATAGAAGCAGAAAAAACTCATGCAAACCTTTATTTAAGAGCTAAGGAATACACAGATGCGGGTAAGGATGCAGAATTTACTAATATCCATGTATGTGAAGTATGTGGTTATGCAGCAGAAGGGGAAATGGCAGATAAATGTCCTATTTGTGGGGCGTCCAAGGATAAGTTTAGAGTTTTTAAATAATATATAATATACATATAAGCGTACCATTTGTTTGTGGTACGCTTTTTAGTTGCACAGATAATGATTATGTGATAAAATATAATAAGCATATGCTTGGAGGTGTAAAGATGAGAAACTTGACTTTAGTTGACATTACTTTAGACAGGTTACCATTGATTTTAACAGCAAATATTTTATACCAAGGTGGTAGTGTGTCTAAAATTAAATATTATGTCAACCTAAAGCAAGTGAATCGTCTTGGCAAATCTTAACATATCTTTATATTGTTTTTGAGATATATGCCTAGGCGAGAAATTACTTGCCTAGGCTTTTTTATAACTGATATGAAATCCCTACATTATTGCTTTCTATAAAGAAGGACTTTTCGGTAATGAGTTATATTACTAAAATTTTGATTATGCAAAGGTGATTATGGAGGTCAAGAAAAGCTATTTCTATTTATAGTCTCTTCCTATGTCAATTAGATTTTTCCAATGCTTTTATCGAAAGTCCGCAGTAAACTAAACGAGCACAAAACTTATAAATAATAGTAGAGGAGTTAAATATTCATAATATAAAGCCTAGGCAAAGATTTACTTACCTAGGCTTTTATTATTTATTTTTGAATTAAGGAGGAGATATAGCATGATAGACATTAGCTTAAATGGAATAAGTAAATATTATGGAGTAAATAAAGTATTAGAAGATATTACATTTGAGGTACATAATGGCGATAGGATAGGGTTGATAGGAAAAAATGGAGCAGGGAAAACTACCGTGTTTAAGATTATTGCAGGTATAGAGAATAGCGATGGAGGTATACTGACTATTAGGAAAAATGCGACAATTGGCTATCTTGCTCAGATTCCTGATTATCCTATGGAATATAAGGTTATAGATGTGCTTAATCTTGCATTTGAAAGACAAAATTGTATCAAATCTGAAATGCATAAGCTTGAAGAAAAAATGTCTATTTATCAGGGATGTGAATTAGAGAAGATAATTAAGGAGTATGGAGAATTGCAGCTTAAATATGAACATATAGGTGGATATGAGATTGAAGAAAGGTTAAATAGAGTATGTGTAGGTTTAAAATTGACTAATAAAATGCTGGAAAGAAACTTTATCAATTTAAGTGGTGGAGAAAAAACAACTGTAATGCTTGCAATGATGCTTCTGCAAAATCCAGATATACTACTTTTAGATGAGCCTTCAAATCATCTTGATTTAGAGTCTATTGAATGGCTTGAAGATTTCATTAAGGAGTATAAGGGCTCAGTTTTAGTAATATCTCATGATAGGTATTTTCTAGATAATATAGTTACTAAAATAGTTGAAATAGAGGAGAAAAAGTCTAAGATTTATATAGGTAACTATAGCCATTATGTTCAATACAAAGATGAGATGTTAAAACTTCAGCTTAACGCTTATAAGGCACAGCAGAAGAAGATTAAAGAAATGGAAGAGGCTATAAAAAGGTTTAGAGATTGGGGGAGCAGAGCAGACAATGAAAGAATGTTTAAAAAGGCTTCTAATATGGAAAAAAGAATAGAAAAAATGGAAAAAATAGAGAAGCCTATTTTAAAACAACCGAAAATACAGGTTAAATTTACTCAAGGCGAAAGATCTGCAAATGAAGTAGTTTCCATAAAGGGATTGAAAAAATCCTTTGGAGACAAAGTTATAATAGATAATCTAGATCTAAGTGTAAGATATAAAGAAAGACTATGTATATTAGGCAAGAATGGCAGTGGTAAGTCTACACTGATTAAGCTTTTGTTAAACAAATATACTCAAGATTCAGGAGACATTATAATAGGTTCAAGAGTTAGAATAGGATATTTAGAACAAGAGATTTATTTTGAAGATGAAGAGAAAACTGTATTAGAAATAATTAATGATTATTTCAAAATACCAGAAGGAGAAGGAAGAAGAATATTGGCAGGATTCTTATTTCAAGGAGATGATGTATACAAAAAGGTAAAAAATCTTTCTGGAGGAGAAAAAAGTAGGCTAAGATTATGTATTTTGATGCAAGAAGAAAATAATCTTCTTATATTAGACGAACCGACTAATCATTTGGATATTGATTCCAGAGAAATGTTAGAAAAAGCATTACAGAGCTTTGATGGAACAATAATTTTTGTATCCCATGACAGATATTTCATAAATAAGCTTGCTGAACGAATAGTAGAATTAGAAGACAAAAGGCTAAAGGAGTACTTAGGAGATTACAATTATTATAGAGAGAAGAAGGCAGAGCTTAAAGCAGTTTTAGTAAGCAAAGAATCATATAATCTAGAAGGGAAGTCAGTTAGCAAGAAGTCTAAAAATGACAAAGTAAATTCAGAGAATGATAGTGCAAAAAGGAAAAAGAAACTTTCAAGACTTGAAGAAGAAATTCAACAGCTTGAAGTTTTTATTTCACAAATAGATAGTCAGATGGAAGAAGTAGCTTATGACCCTGAAAGGCTAAATGAACTTTATATTGAAAGACAGAAATTGACTGATAAGTATGATGAATTATTATCGGAGTGGGTAGAGCTGAGTTCGTAGAATACTTTCTTAGAATATTATAACATTCAAAAGCAAATACTAACAAAAAGCTTATGAAGGGGTGATTTTATGCAAGATAATAGAACAATACAAGAAATTATAAATCAATTAAATATGATAAAAAAAGATCATCAACATATTTTAGAGCATGTAACAAATATTGACCTTTTAATGGTAGATGATAATAATGGAAGAGTTAAGGATGCTGCTATTGGTGAGAAACTAGACACATTAAAGCAGAAAATAGAAGATGTGGTTGAGACTTCACAAGAAATAGCTTCGATTCTCAATCAACAAATGTAAAACTGTACTTACTTAAGTACAGTTTTTCTAATGAGGAGGGAATTTTTATTTTATATTGCTTTAAAAGGAATTTACTTTTAATGAGTTTTAATGAAATTATAAAAATCTCTGACATTGTGCAGTTTTTTACGTATTAGTTCAAAGGAAGTTACCTTAACTTATAATGCTTAAATTTAAAGTTTTTCTTATAGTTAAAATTTACCAAATAATAGGTTAAATCTAAGTATCTATGAAGTTTATGTATGTAGGCAAATAATTAAACTTATGCAGAAAGAATGCTGCTTGCATTAATATTTATCCTATAACAAATAATATTTATAAAATTATGAAAGTAAATCATGAAAGGATGACTGAATTGGATATAAGACTATTTATTATAGCAGTAGTTCCAGCGATTTCAATAGCTATTGCAGTATATTTAAGTGATAGATATGATAGAGAGCCTATATCTCTTTTGTTTAAAACATTTGTTTTTGGAGCATTATCTGTTATTCCAGTCATAGTAGTTGAGAGATTTATTTCTATGTTTAATGTGTTTACAGGATTGTTAAGTGCAGCCTACACTGGTTTTATAGTGGCAGGATTTACAGAGGAATATTTTAAGAGACTAGTAGTAATCAAATTAATGTGTAAAAGTAAGTATTTTGATGAAAAGCTGGATGGAATAGTTTATGCTGTATTTTCAGCTCTAGGCTTTGCAACAGTAGAAAACATAATGTATGTAGTATTTAGATTCAGCTACAATCCATATATAGGATTATATAGAGGGGTGCTATCTGTTCCTGCCCATGCCATATTTGGAGTGACTATGGGATATTATCTATCACTAACAAAGTTTGCATCAAATAAAGCAAGAGAAAGGGCAAACTTTAAAAAATCACTATATATACCAATGTTTTTGCATGGGACATTTAATTTTATTTTAATGGCAGGTATACCAGAAGCAGGAATAGTCATAGCAATATATGCAGTGTATCTATGGATAAGTAATCAGAAAAAATTAAACACATATATTTTTGATTCTTATTCAAGATTTGACAAAATAAACTATGATGACGAAGAATGATATAAAATGTATATAGAAAATTACGAAGAATTGATATAGAATAGATAAAAGACTTTTTTTTAAGGAGAACTAATTTATGAACAAAAAGAGAATAGCTTTGGCTATAATAATACTGCTATTTTTTGTATCCTTGTTTTCTGCTAGGTATATTATAGATGAATTTAATTTAAAATTAGCTAATGATTACAGTATAGAGGAAGATGAAAGGGATACGAATATAGAAGAGTCATTGGAAGAAGTGATAGTGGAAGAAATTATTCCTCCAAATATAGAGGCCACTATTGCAGCAGCAGGGGATATTATGTTTCATTCACCTCAAATAAAAGGAGCTTATAATCCTGAAACTAAAGAGTATGACTTTAGACCTTCATTCGAGTATGTAAAGAAATATATAGAAAGAGCTGATTTAGCTATAGGAAACCTTGAGACTGTTACAGCAGGTGAAAAATATGGATATAAGGGATATCCTACTTTCAATTCTCCAAAGTCAGCTGTTACAGCTTTAAAATATGCAGGTTTTGATATACTTGTCACAGCAAACAACCACTGTTTAGATAAAGGGAAAGAAGGGATAATCAATACCATAGACAATATTTTAGAACATGGAATGATAAATGTAGGTACATATAAAGAGCCTACTGATGAAATTCTTATACAGGATATAAACGGTATTAAAGCAGCCATTTTATCTTATACCTATGGATGTAACGGATTAGAAAGTCTACTTACACCAGAAGAATTAGGGTATATGGTAAATATTATTGATGAAGATAGAATAAGGGCTGATATTGAAAAAGCAGATAAAGCTCAGGTAGATATAACAATAGTATTCATACATTGGGGAAATGAGTATGTAAGAGAACCATCTAAGTATCAAGTTGAACTAGCTGATAAAATGATTGAATGGGGTGCAGATATTATATTAGGCAGTCATCCTCACGTTATTCAGAGGTCAGAAATAAGGGAGCATAATGGTGAAAACAAATTCATAATTTATTCTATGGGAAACTTCTTATCCAACCAAAGAAGAGAGACATTGAGTATAGAAAATAAAAAATATACTGAAGATGGGATTATCGTAGAATTAACTTTAGAGAAGGATTTTTCATTAGGAAAAACTACAATAAAAGACGTAAATTATATACCTACTTGGGTTTATAGATATAATGAATCTGGTGTACAAAAGCATATCATACTTCCAACAATAGATTATATAGAACAGGAAAGGGAAGATATCAGCAGAGAAGTTCTTAACATATTAGAAGAATCATATAATAATACCATGAAGTTAATGGACCAGAGATAGAAATGCTCTGGTTTTATTATGACCGATTTTGGCAATTGAAGCATATTCAAAATAAGATAAGCATCAAATATAATGTAGATTAATTAAAGAGACATTAGAGATTAGTTATGGGAGGAGAATAAATAAATCTGGCTTTGAGGTCATTGAAAAATTAATTATGAAGGGGGATAATGAGAATGAAAATTACAGATATAAAACTAGGCTATATATCTGTTCCACTAAAGAAACCTTTTAAGACTGCACTAAGAACTGTAAATAGTATAGAAGATATAATTGTAAAAATCGAGACGGACACAGGAAATGTAGGATATGGAGAGGCCCCTCCTACAGGAGTAATAACAGGAGATACAACAAAATCTATAATAGGAGCTATAGAGAACCATATAAAAAAACATCTAATAGGTATGTATATTGAAAACATAGAGGAGATAATGCTAAGGATAGATAAATCCATTATAGGAAATACAAGTGCAAAGGCTGCAGTAGATATTGCAATTTATGATTTGTTTGGACAGCTGTATAATGCACCAGTATACAAATTATTAGGTGGTTATAGAAAAGAATTAATTACAGATATAACCATAAGTGTAAATGATCCAGAGGAAATGGCTAGAGATAGTATTGAAGCAGTAAAATTAGGGTATAAAACACTTAAAATTAAAGTAGGAAAAGATTCATCATTAGATATTAAAAGAATAAAAGCCATTAGAGAAGCAGTAGGCTACGAAGTGGATTTAAGAATAGATGCAAATCAAGGTTGGAATCCCAAAGAAGCAATACATATTTTAAGAAGGATGGAAGATGAAGACTTGAATATTGAACTTGTAGAGCAGCCAGTACCAGCCTATGATTTAGAAGGATTAAAATTAGTGACAGACAATATTTCTATTCCTGTGTTAGCGGATGAAAGTGTATTTTCTCCTAGAGATGCGATGAAAATTATTCAGATGAGAGCAGCAGATCTAATAAATATTAAACTAATGAAAACAGGCGGCATACACAATGCATTAAAAATATGTTCAATAGCTGAGATTTACGGTGTAGAGTGTATGATTGGTGCTATGCTGGAGGCTAAGATAAGTGTTACAGCAGCAGCTCATTTAGCAGCTGCAAAGAGTGTAATTACAAAGATTGATTTAGATGGGCCATTGTTGTGCAGCGAAGATCCAGTTTGCGGAGGCGCAGTATTTGAGGATAATAAAATCACATTGAATAATGAGCCAGGATTTGGATTTAAAGATATACAAGATGTGACTTACATTGACTAAATGTATAATTTTTTGATTAATTTATAAATATTTCTATACTGGTCTTTAAACCTATTTAAATAAGAATTTTTTTATTATATAATTACATTAGAACTAATTACTAAATTTTTTATTTGAGGTGTGAGAATGCAGGATTTTGCCAATTTATTCTATAATATAAGGCTTAGAGATGCCATAGATATTTTAATAGTAGCCTATGCTTTTTATAAATTATTCATGCTCATAAGAGAAACAAGAGCAGAGCAGCTTATAAAAGGTATAGTAGTGCTATTAATAGCTACAAAATTAAGTGAAGTATTGGAGTTATATACTGTTTTCTGGATACTGGAAAAGACTATGACTGTAGGAGTTATAGCCTTATTAATTGTGTTTCAACCAGAATTAAGAAGGGCACTAGAAGTTATTGGAAGGACAAGATTCTTTACTAAATCTCTTGCTGAGATAAAGAATCAAGAGTTAGACATAATTACTAATGAGATAGTTGAGGCAGTAGCTTCACTTTCTAGGCAAAAAATTGGGGCTTTATTGGTTTTTGAAAGAGAAACGGGCTTAAATGAAGTAGTAGATACTGGTACAAGGATTGATGGTAAAATATCAAGTGGATTACTTATAAATATTTTTATACCAAACACACCTCTTCACGATGGGGCTGTTATTATAAGAGATGATAGAATAAAGGCTGCAGGATGTTTTCTTCCACTAACAGACAACATGAATCTAAGTAAAGAAATAGGTACAAGGCATAGAGCAGCGTTAGGAATTACTGAAAGATCAGATAGTATAGCTATAATTGTTTCTGAAGAGACTGGGATAATATCTATGGCGGAAAATGGGATACTAACAAGATATTTAGATATAAAGACAGTGAAGGAAATTCTAGTAAATATGTATGCGCCTAAATCTCCAAAGCCAAGCCTACTGTCTAAATGGAGGAATAAGAATGAATAAGGCAAAAAGAAATAATATTACCCTGAGAATTGTTTCAATTATAATAGCCATTTTTATGTGGTCTTATGTTATGAATGAAGTCAATCCAAAGATGTCTCAAGACTTTTCTGGGATTAAGGTTACTTACTTAAATCAAAACTATTTAACTGAATCTCAACTAGAAATTATGGAACCAGAAGAGGTCAAGGTTACAGTAAGATTAACTGGAAGGAGAAGCGACATAAAGACTATCAATCCCAATGATATTATAGTTCAAGCGGATTTATGGGGATATACAGAAGGAATGCATAGAGTACCTGTTGAAGTAAAAGTACCTGATAATGTGACTCTTGAATCTGTAAGTCCCAAATATATACAATTTAAATTTGACAGCATAATAACAAAAGAGTTTAAAATATCTCTAACAACTTCGGGAAATACTGCAAATGGCTATACTCCTGATGAGGGAGAAGTTAGACCAAGCAGTATTTTAATTAAAGGGCCAAGGACACGGGTTAACTCTGTATCAAAAGTTATAGCAAATGTAGATTTAACTAATGTAAATTCAGATATAAAAACAAGTGTACCTATTAGAGTATTAGATGATAAGGATGAAGAAGTAAGGGGTATAGAAAAAGAACCAAGTACTGTAGAGATTATAATGCCAATTCTAGCGACCAAAGATATTCCAGTACGTTCAAGAGTAAAAGGCAATCCACTCAATGGATATAGTATTACAAGCATAACTATGAATCCTGCTAATATTAAAGTAAAAGGCAAAAAGGAAATATTAAAAGATATTGAGTTTCTTGAGACAGAGCCAATAGATGTAGAACTAATTAGCATATCTAAAGAAGTACCAGTAAATGTTGTATTGCCAGAAGGTGTAGAGTTGATGGACGAAGGATTAAAACTCTTTGCTAAGATACAAGTAGAAAAAATAATTGAAAAGGATATTGAACTTAGTACAGATAATCTAACATTCATTAATCTAGATACTAAATATGTTGTAGATAAGAATAATCTACCTGAAACCATAAAAATAACAGTAAGAGGAATAGAAAGTATAATAGATCATCTAACTCAAAAAGATGTTACATTTTATTGTGATTTATCAGGACTAGAGAAGGGGACTCATAATGTAAATGTAAAAGTCATATTACACGATGATATAGAGCTTATAAGTATAGAGCCAGAAGTTATTCCAGTAATTATTAACGAAGAATTTTAACTATTTTTTAATAAACTTGCAACACAGTGTTAAAGAAAGTTAATATAAAGGAGCAGGGATAAAATATATGGACATATAACATACTGCTCCTATTTTAATTTTTAGTAGAGGAGGAAATAGATTATGTCAAGGGAATACATTCTAGTGATAAATCCTGGGTCCACTAGTACAAAAGTGGCTCTATATAAAGGTAAGGAAAAGGTTTTCAATGAAAAAATAGATCATCCAAGCGATGAATTAAGCAAATATGAACATATCATTGATCAATATGATTATCGTTTGAATTTGATAGTTGAATGGCTTAACAAAATTGGTGTCAGTACAGATTCTTTAAGAGCTGCTGTAGGACGTGGTGGCATGTTAAGACCTATTCCTGCTGGTACATATCTGGTAACAGATGTAATGGTTAAGGATTTAAAAGACTGTGTTGGTGGAGAACATGCTTCAAATCTTGGTGGAATGCTTGCAAAAGGAATTGCTGATAGTCAAGGTATCAAATCATTTATAGTAGATCCTGTTGCAGTAGATGAAATGAATGATATAGCTAGGATATCAGGAATGCCAGAGATTAAAAGGAAATCCCAGCTGCATGCTTTAAACATAAAAGCAGTATCCCATAGATACGCCCACGAAAACAATAAAAACCTTCAAGATATAAATTTAATTGTTGCTCATCTAGGTGGCGGCATATCTGTAGCTCCTATTGAAAAAGGCCGAATTGTAGATGTAAATAATGCTAATGAAATGGGACCATTTTCACCTGAAAGAACTGGGGGACTTCCAGTTGGAGATCTTGTGAAGATGTGCTACTCAGGTAAATATACATACAATGAAATTAAAGCAAAAATCAAAGGAAAAGGTGGTCTTGTAGCTTATCTTGGAACAAATGATGCTAGAGAAGTGCAAGAAAGAATAAATAATGGAGATGAGAGGGCTAAGCTTATTTTTATGGCAATGGCTTATCAAATAGCCAAAGAAATAGGGGCTATGGCAACAGTGTTACGAGGAACAGTAGATGCTATTATACTTACTGGTGGATTAGCATATTCAGAGATGCTTGTCGATAAGATTAGAAGTATGACTAATTTTATAGCTCCTATTGTTATATATCCTGGAGAGGACGAGCTAGATGCCCTAAATGAAGGTGTTCTAAGGGTTTTAGAAGGCGAGGAAAAAGAGAAAATATACGAAAACGAGGTGAGAAGTGATGATTAGAAATTTTGAAGACGTTTTAAATCTAGCAAAAAGCAGAGGACCTAAAACAATATCCGTGGCAGTAGCTCAGGATAAAGAGGTTCTTATTGCAGTAAATGAAGCATACAAAATGGGTATTTGTAATGCAATACTTGTTGGAGATAAAGAACAAATAGAAAAGATAGCAGATGAAATCAATTTAGATTTAAGTAAATATGAAGTAATAGACATAAAAGATATAACTGAAGCTTCTAGAAAAGCTGTAGAGCTTGTAAGTACAGGAAGAGCTCATATAGTAATGAAGGGGCTTGTAGATACTTCAATTATTTTAAAGGCAGTACTAGATGGAGAAATAGGCCTTAGAACTGGAAATATACTAAGCCATGTTGCGGTATTCAGCGTAGATACTTATGGAAAGCTTCTATTAGTTACAGATGCTGCTATGAACATAGCACCTGATCTCAATCAAAAGAAACAGATTATAGAAAATGCAGTATTTTTAGCTCATTCACTGGATATAGAAGTTCCAAAGGTTGCTGTAGTATGCGCCAAAGAGAAGGTAAATCCTAAAATGCCTGCAACAGTAGATGCAGCACAATTGACAGAAATGAACGAAAAGGGCGAAATTACAGGCTGTATAGTTGGAGGACCTTTTGCGTTAGATAATGCTATATCAAAAGAAGCTGCAATTCATAAAGGCATAAGTCATCCTGTAGCAGGAGATGCAGACATCATACTCACTCCAAATATAGAATCAGGAAATGTGCTATATAAAGCTCTTGCATTTTTAGCAAAATCTAAAAATGCGGGTATTATAGTGGGAGCTAAAGCTCCAGTAGTTCTTACATCTAGAGCAGACAGTGATGAAGCTAAGCTTAATTCAATTGCATTAGGAGTATTAATGGCTTCAAAAAAGTAAAGGAGGAATTATAATGGACGCTGTATATAGATTACTAGTGATAAACCCTGGCTCTACTTCTACTAAAATAGCAATATTTGATAATGAAAACCTTGTTTTAGAAGAAACTATTAGACATTCTAATGAAGATTTAGAAAAATATCCTAAGATATTTGACCAATATCAGTTTAGGAAAGACATTATTCTAAGAATATTAGAAGAAAAAGGGATAGATATTAATGGACTAAGTGCAGTTGTGGGAAGAGGAGGATTACTGAAGCCTATACCAGGTGGTACTTATAAAGTCAACGATAAGATGTTAGAAGACTTAAGAGCAGGAGTACTTGGAGAACACGCTTCAAATCTAGGAGGAGCAATAGCTAACGAGATAGCTTCTCAACTTAACATACCTTCATTTATAGTAGACCCTGTTGTAGTAGATGAAATGGAGGATATAGCTAGGATTTCAGGTATGCCTGAGATAAATAGAGTAAGCATATTCCATGCATTGAATCAAAAAGCAGTTGCAAGGAGATTTGCAAAGGAAAGAGGAAAAAACTATGAAGATTTAAATCTCATAGTTGCCCATTTAGGTGGAGGTATATCTGTAGGTGCCCATAAAAAAGGTAAGGTAGTAGATGTAAACAATGCACTTGATGGTGAAGGTCCATTCTCTCCAGAAAGAAGTGGAGGACTTCCTGTTGGAGATTTAATAAAACTTTGCTATTCAGGAAAATATACATTAGCTGAAATGAAGAAAAAGATAAAAGGAAGTGGTGGTCTAGTAGCTTATCTAGGAACAAATGATGCTAGAGAAGTAGAGAAGATGATAAATGCAGGAGACCAAAAAGCTAAACTAATATATGAAGCTATGGCTTATCAAGTTGCAAAAGAAATAGGAAGTATGAGTACTGTATTAGAAGGACAAGTGGATGGCATAATATTGACAGGTGGCATAGCTTATGATGCTACGTTTACATCTTGGATTAAAGAAAGAGTAGAATTTATAAGTGAAGTGGTAATTTATCCAGGAGAAGATGAGCTTATAGCTTTAGCAGAAGGTGGACTAAGAGTTTTAAGAGGTGAAGAACAAGCAAAAGAGTACCTATAATAAAGGGTGATAAGATGTTAAATGATAAGAGAATTAGAATAATAGTGGGACATTATGGAAGTGGTAAAACAGAATTTGCAGTAAATTATGCAGCAAAGTTAGCTGAGCAAGGAAAGAGAGTTGCTTTAGCAGATTTAGATGTGGTGAATCCTTATTTCAGAAGTAGAGAGAAAGCAGATGAGTTAGAAAAGCTAGGAGTTAAAGTAATAGGTAGCTCATTAAAGGGTAATTCAGTAGATGTGCCTTCTATTTCAGCAGAAATATATTGGCCACTTCAGGATGAAGAGGTAGAAGCTATATTAGATGTAGGTGGAGACCCAGTAGGGGCTAGGACATTAGGCAGATATTACAACTTTTTTAAAGAGGGAAAATATGATATGTTTTTTGTGGTAAATGCATATAGGCCCGAAACTCAAACTTTAGAAAATGTAGAGAAATACATTAGAGAAATTGAAAGTGCTTCTAGAGCTAAGGTGACCGGGCTTATAAATAATACACATATGCTAAAAAGTACAACAAAAGAGGATGTACTATTTGGTCAAAAGCTAGTAGAAGAAGTATCAGATGCTCTTAATATACCAATAAAGTATGTATCTGCTCTAGAGCATGTGGCCAAAGAACTTCCACAAAATATAAAGGGAGAAATATTTCCTATAAAACTATTCATGCGAGAAGATTGGATGCTGTAGCTAGTTTTATATCATAATAGGACTTTCAATGGGACAACTTCAGCAGTCTCTGCCTAACATATGTCCCTAACAAAATTTAGATTTAATTCCAATTTTCAGTTAAGTAAAGGGGGGAATAAAATGGCAAAAGCAAGAGGTAAGGTTACTTTTAATGAAGACAAATGTAAGGGTTGTGAATTATGTACAACAGTATGTCCTACAAAGATAGTAGTTATGAACAAAGATAAGATAAATGCAAAAGGCTATCATCCTGTAACAGTTTTTGAAATGGACAAGTGTATAGGCTGTGCTAACTGTGCTACAATTTGCCCAGATGTAGTAATTACAGTAGAGAGAGAAATGGTTGAATAATTTTAAAAGGAGGGAATTAAATGTCTAAAGTCTTGATGAAAGGAAATGAAGCAGTAGGTGCTGCAGCTATAAAAGCTGGATGCAGATACTTCTTTGGATATCCTATTACTCCACAAAATGAAATACCTGAATTTATGGCAAGAGAATTGCCAAAAGTAGGTGGAGTTTTTCTACAAGCTGAAAGTGAAATTGCTGCTATAAATATGGTATATGGAGCAGCAGGTTCAGGAGCTAGAGTAATGACATCGTCTTCAAGCCCTGGTATTGCGCTTAAACAAGAAGGAATATCTTACATTGCTGGAGCAGAGCTTCCATGTGTTATAGTAAACATGGTTAGAGGGGGCCCAGGACTAGGTGGTATACAACCTTCACAATCTGACTATTTCCAAGCTACTAGAGGAGGAGGAAATGGTGATTATAGACATATAGTTTATGCTCCAGCTAGTGTTCAAGAAGCGGTGGATTTAGTTATGGAGGCTTTTGAAGTAGCTGATTATTACAGAAATCCTGTAATAATTCTTGGAGATGGTATGATAGGTCAGATGATGGAGCCTGTAGAATTTAAAGAGCCTAAGAAAAGAGACCTACCACCAAAGGATTGGGCTACAACAGGTACAAAAGGACAAAGAAAACCAAATGTAATTAACTCACTTTATATAGATCCTAAGCTTCTAGAAGATCATAACTTAAGATTAGAAGCTAAATATGCAAAGATGAAAGAAAATGAAGTTAGATATGAAGAGTACAACCTTGAAGATGCTGAAGTTGTTATAGTAGCATACGGAACAACATCTAGAGTAGCTAAAAATGCTATAGCAAAATGTGCAGAAGAAGGAATAAAGGTGGGACTTATCAGACCAATAACATTATGGCCATTCCCAGATGTTGCTTTTGATAAAATAAGTGACAAGACTAAGGCGGTACTTACAGTAGAAATGAGTACTGGTCAAATGATAGATGATGTTAAGATAGCAGTTAATGGAAGAAAACCTGTTTACTTCTATGGTAGAACAGGTGGTATGGTGCCTACTCCAAATGCTATTGTAGAAGAGATTAAGAAAATTATCGGAGGTGACAAATAATGGCTATAGTATTTGAAAAAACTAAAGGTCTTACAGAAAAGCCTTTCCATTATTGTCCAGGTTGTACACATGGTATTATCCATAGACTAGTAGCTGAAGTACTAGAAGAGCTAGGAGTACTAGGAGATACCATAGGGGTAGCACCAGTTGGCTGTGCAGTTTTTGCTTATGATTACTTTAATGTAGATATGCATGAAGCTGCCCATGGTAGAGCACCTGCAGTTGCTACAGGAATTAAGAGAGTACATCCTGATAAAGTTGTATTCACATATCAAGGAGATGGAGACTTAGCTTCTATTGGAGCAGGTGAAATAGTTCATGCTGCACATCGTGGAGAGAAAATAACAACAATATTTGTAAATAATGCTATATATGGTATGACAGGTGGACAAATGGCTCCTACTACTTTAGTAGGACAAAAGGCAACTACAGCACCATATGGAAGAGATGAAGCTCATACTGGTAAACCAATAAGAATATCTGAAATGTTAGCCACTATAGATGGAGCAAAGTTTGTTGAAAGAGTTTCAGTACATGATCCGGCTAATATAAGAAAAGCTAAAAAAGCAATTAGGAGTGCTTTTGAAGTACAGCTTTCAGGAAAAGGTTTTAGTATAGTAGAAGTACTTTCTACATGTCCTACAAACTGGGGACTTACTCCAGTAGAAGCTCTTAATTGGCTGAAAGAAAATATGATTCCATATTACCCATTAGGTAACTTTAGAAAACCTGAGGAGGTGGAGTAGAATGGAAGAAAGATTAATAATAGCTGGATTTGGTGGTCAAGGTGTTATGTCAATGGGACAATTATTAGCATATGCAGGAATGGTGGAAAATAAGAATGTTTCTTGGCTTCCATCATACGGTCCTGAAATGAGAGGTGGAACTGCTAACTGCAATGTAATAATTTCAGATGGTCTCATTGGCTCACCTATAGTTACAGAAGCTACTACAGCAATTATTATGAACAAGCCATCTCTAGATAAGTTTGAGAAGGATGTTGAAAAAGGCGGAAATATTCTAATTAACAGCTCTTTAATAGATAGAAAAGCTGAAAGAACAGATATTAATGCATATTATATCCCTGCTAACGAAATAGCTAATGAGCTTGGAAATAGCAAAATAGCTAATATGGTTATGTTAGGTGCCTATTTAGAGCTTACAAAAGCAGTAAAAATAGAATCTATAGTTGAAGCATTTAAAAAAGTATTTGGTGAATCTAAGTCACATCTTATTCCAATAAACCAAGAAGCACTAGAAAAGGGTGCGGAGGCAGTAAGAGTTAAAGTGAATAGCTAGTATAAAATTAAATACCTGTATTATGTGGTATATAACCAAAAATTTAACAGTCTTAAATCTATAGTTTGGTTTAAGGCTGTTTTTTGAGAATAAAAAACTCTATTATATTTTTCAAGCTTCCTAGGAGGAGTATCGAAAACTACTTGGTAGTCAAAGATACTCCTTTTTGCGTTATTTGACCAAAGTCATAAAAGTTGACTGTAGAAGAGTCTTTAGAATATAGTCCTTTATCAGGTTAAACTATTAAAATGCTTTTTTTATTATGCTATCATAAGCTTAAGATTATTTTCGCAATTGTGTTAATTTGCTGATAATTTTTTAGCTTTAAAAACAAATGCCATAATATACTTCATATATGCATTTGCGAAGTAATCAATAAGTTATTTGAAGAGGGGGAGACCATTAATGAAAAAGAATTTCAATGAGCAAGTACAGAGATTTGGGCGATCCTTGCTGCTGCCTATAGCTGTAATGGCTCCGGTAGGTATGGTATTAGGTCTTACTGGTGCATTGGTACAGAGCTATATGATTGAACGTTTACCTTTTTTGGGTAACCCTACATTGCAGCTCATCTTAACAAGCTTACGTGATATTGCAAATGTTGTTTTCAACAATATTCCAGTTTTGTTTGCAATGGGTGTTGCTTATGGTACATCCAAAAAAGATAAGGGAATAGCAGTATTTTCTTCAATCTTATCTTACTTAGTATTAAATGGTACAATCAATATTTGGCTGAAGGCTACTGGTAACTTAGCGGCAGCAGATGTTGCAGCCCAAGTAGGTCAAGGTACTGTATTAGGTATGCAGACATTAAGATTAGATGCTCTTGGTGGAATTATCAGTGGACTAATAGGAGCTATAATGACAGACCGTTTCTATAATTTAGAACTTCCTTTAGCACTTGCATTCTTCAGTGGTAAAAAATTCGTTCCTATTGTATCAATTGGTGTATCAATAGTTGTAGGATTGATTATTCCGTATTTCTGGCAGTATATTACTGAGATTTTAATTGCATTATCAGTAGTACTTATTAGTCGTCCTTTTGGTACATTCCTATTTATCATAATGAACCGTTTGCTGATTCCATTTGGACTTCATCATGTATGGAATTCACTCATACGATTTACTGAAGCAGGTGGAACCTATACTATCGCAGGAGAAGAAGTAGTTGGTGTATTACCTGCATTAAATAAGATTTTATTTGAATTAGGACCATCTCACGAAGCATGGGAGCTTATGCCACAGTTGACAAGATTCATGGCTCAAAATCAAATGCTGTTGACCCTGTTTATGATACCAGCAGTAGGTCTTGCAATGTACAGGTGTGCTTACGATAAGAATAAGCCCTATGCCAAGGGAATCATCTTAACTATGGTATTAACTCCATTTTTAGGAAACGTTACTGAGCCTATTGAATTCTCATTCTTATTCATAGCACCATTATTATATGCTGTATATGTACTTATAGCTGGTATAGGTTCTGTAGCTTTGGATTTAATGGGAACAGCTGTAGGATACATTAGAGGAACAATTTTTGACTTTGCCATCTTTGGACTTATGTATGAGAATACCAAATGGTATAACTTATTTATTGTAGGTATTCCGATAGCTGTTATTACTTATTTCGTATTCACTTGGGCTATTAAAAAATGGAATATCCCAACACCAGGTAGAGAAGAAGATGAAATGACTGATAATATATTGATAAGAGAAAAACGATATGATGAAGTGGCTAAAATTGTTGTGGAAGCTTTAGGTGGAAAGAGCAACATTGTTTACGTAGACAACTGTATTACAAGATTGAGAATTGACTTAAAAGATTATAATTTAGTAGATAAAGAGAAGCTAAAAGAATCAGGAACCTCAGGAATATTCTTCCCAACTAAAAATCACATACACATAGTATTTGGACCAAATGTTGAATTTGTAAGAAATGCAGTAGATGAATTTTTAGCAAAAAGTGAAAATGCTTAGATGAATTATAAGTAGTTAACTTATATAGAAATTGGGCGAGAGTTTCTCGCCCACTTATATTCAATAAAAGATGGGAGGAAATTATATGTATTTATATTCTGAAAAGATCTACACACCTGAAGGCTTTAAAAAAGGATATTTAAGTATTGAGCAAGGAAAGATACAGGGCATTTTACAGGAAATTGATTCAGAAGAAGTTGTAGATTATACTAACGAAATTATAATACCTGGTTTTATAGATATTCACTTACATGGATGGGCAACAGGTTCAATATGGTTAAATGGAGATGAAAAATCCCTGAACAACATGTCAAGAGACCTAGTGAAAGTAGGGGTAACTTCATATTTGGCTACTACAGGAACAGATGATTTAAGTAAAATAAATAATCAGTTAAGAAATGTAAGAAATTTTATTGAAAATTGGAATCCATCTATGGGAGCTGAAGCAATAGGAGTTCACTTGGAAGGGCCTTTTATTAATAAAGAGTATAAGGGAATGCAAAAAGAAGAGTATTGCATAGAACCTTCAGTAGAAGTTCTAGAGGAAATGATGCAAAATGCAGGAGAAGACAATGTAAAGTTAATGACCTTAGCTCCAGAATTGCCTAATGCAGATAAGGTAATAACATATCTTCATAGCAAAAAAATACAAGTATCTGTAGGTCACAGTGCAGCAGAATTTGAAGATATAGCAAGATTAAAAGACTTAGGATTAGGAGGATTTACACATACCTTCAGCGGTATGCGAGGGTTCCATCATAGAAGATTAGGCGTAGCAGGAGCTGCTATGTATTTTGATGATATGTATGCTGAATTTTGTAAGCAAACAGGGCTTACAGTGAAGCCAGAAGCTTTTGCAATTGTATACAGACTTAAGGGACCAGACAAGATTATTTTATCTACAGATTGTACTGGTATAGCACAAGTGAAAGAGCCTTTTTATCATTATATTCGCAAGTGTACATTTACTCCATGGGGAGACTGTGTAAAGCTTGTTTATGATGATGGTAGAGAAGAAATCATAGACAAGTATAGCTATGAAGCAGTAAAAGATTTAGAGCTTAGTTTTTTAGGTTCAGTAAAAAATGTAGTGAAAAATGTTAATGCTTCTATTGGAGATATTGTCAAAATGGCTGCGGAGAATCCTGCTAAGTATATTGGAATAGACAAATATAAAGGTACTATAGAACCAGGAAAAGATGCAGATTTAATAGTTATAGATGACAAATGGAATTTAATTGATACTTATGTAAGAGGAGTAAGACAAAATATCCATAACTAGTTAAAATTTACTTAAGGTTTGATTGAAAATAAGAATTATTGATTTAGATAGATTATTTATTAAACTGTTTAGACTTGATAAAGTGCAGAAAGGGGTAATACAATGAATAGGAAAAAATTAGTAGCAACTGTAGTTGGAAGTGGAAGCACACGTATCCCTGCTTTGATAGGAAGCTTTATTGAATATAAAGAAAGATTCCCCTTAAAGAAATTAATTCTTTTTGATATCAGTATGGAAAGAATGAATTTGTTAAGGGATTATATAGAGTTAACCATGAAGAAATATTATCCGGAAGCAGAACTTATCTTTACAGACAATGAAGATGAGGCCTATAAAGATACTGAGTTTGTCCTTTGCAATATGCGTGCAGGGAATTTTGAAATGAGGTCATTGGATGAAAAGATTCCTCTTAAGCATGGCTTAGTAGGGCAGGAAACATGTGGACCAGGAGGATTTGCCTATGGAATGAGGTCCATAGGTGCTATGATTCATATGGTAAAGAAAGTAAGAGAATATGCCCCTGATGCATGGATTTTAAACTATACTAACCCAGCAGCTATTGTAGCAGTAGCTTTAGATAAAGTATTTCCTGAAGACAAAAGAATTCTAAACATATGCGACCAGCCCTATTCTATGATAAAATCTTTTGCAAAAATCTTAGATGTGGACATGTATGATATAGAACCTAGATATTTCGGACTAAATCATTTTGGATGGTTTACTAATCTTTATTATGCTCCAACAGGGGAGGATTTACTACCAAAATTAAAGAATTACCTCTTAGATGGCCACGATTTTAAGCCTTACAATGCTGAGCAGAGAGAAGAATCCTGGCTCAATACCTATAAAAATGTAAATAAGATTCTTTCATTGTTTCCTGAGTATTTACCTAATACTTATTTGCAATACTACTTCTTTCCAGATGAAATCGTAGCTGAAAGTAATCCAGAATATACTCGTTCTGATGAAGCATTAAATGGTAGAGAGAAAAAAGTGTTAGATATCTGTAAACAGGTAAGGGAAAAACAATCTTTAGAGGATATACCACTATTAAAAGGTGCAGTTCATGGGAATATGATGGTGGAAGTAGCAGAATCTATTGCTTTTGATTTAAAAAGGCTATTTGTCGTAATAACAAGAAATGACGGGATAATTAGTAATCTTCCCGATGATGCAATGGTAGAAGTAGCTGGAGAGCTTACAAAGCATGGAGTAGTTCCTTATAGAGTAGGGAAAATAAAAACCTTTTATAAGGGACTCATTGAAGGACAATATGCATATGAGAAGTTAACAGTAGAAGCCTTTTTAGAAAAGGATTATACTAAGGCTTTACAAGCTTTAACTTTAAACCGAACTGTTATTAATCCTAATAAGGCGAAGGCAGTACTAGATGATTTAATGGAGGTAAATAAAGAATACTGGACTCTGTACTAGAAGGAAAATAAGAAATGTATTGCAAGAATAGGAGGAGAATGATGTTTGGTATATTTAAAAAATCCAAAAAAGGATTAGAGATAAAGGCTCCAGTAAAGGGAAATATTATTAAATTGGAACAAGTAGAGGATCCAGTTTTTGCACAGAAAGTAGTAGGAGACGGTGTTGCTATTGACCCTAAAGAGAATAAAGTGCTTTCTCCTGTTGACGGAGAAGTTATTCAAGTGTTTCCCACTAAGCATGCAATAGGGCTAAGAGCAGAGAACAATGTAGAGATTCTCATACATGTTGGTTTAGATACAGTGAGTTTAAAAGGAGAGGGATTTGAAGTTCATGTAAATGCTAATGATAAAGTAAGAGTTGGTGATCCTTTAATCACTTTTGACATGGATGTACTTAGGGAAAAAGCAAAATCTCTTGTTATCCCAATAGTTATTACAAATCACAAGGATATGAAAAGCATAGAGCCCAAAGAAGGCGAAGTAAATTCTGTAGAAGACACTATTATGGTTGTTAGAACCAACTAGGTTATTTAAAAAAATTAAATATGATAGTGAAATAGAAGAAAAGAAATTTTTATCTGTATTATGATAGGTCAGGGAATATCCCTGGCCTTATTTTATGCTCATAAAGTATCTATTAAAGCCACCTAGAGATTTTATACTGAAAGTAGTTATGAGCTTTGAAACTATAAACTAGAAAAGTTTTAATTCTTAATAGATTGCTTATTAAAGAAAAATATTATAAAGTGAAATTAGATGAAATAAAGTAGTATTAATATTTCATTTTAGTAATTAATCAATTTATGGATTTAAGGTGGGGGAGTATGAATATCCATAGGTTAACAGATAATTATGAACGATTAACCAGTCTGGAGAAAAAGATTGTAGAATATATTATACATAACCCAGAGGAATTTGTTCGTCTTTCTTCTGCTCAAATGGCAAAGAAACTGTATGTATCTAAGACTAGTATTATTAACTTATGCAAAAAAATAGGATTTGATGGATTTAGTGAACTTAAATATTATATTAAGGATTATTTGTCTAATAAGGAGAAAGTAGATAGTGTTTTTTACTATGAAAAAATTATAAAAGATTTAGGCGAGGAAGTTAACAAGACATTTGCTATTCAAGATGAAGAAAATATTAAGAAAATTGCAAATAAAATTCTAAACTCTAAAACTGTTTATGTTATTGGTAGAGGAGCTTCAAAGCCCTTAGGAGATATGCTAAGTACTAGGCTGTCTATACTAAAGGTAAAATCTGTATTTGTGGATGACTATAATCTTATTGAGGTTATAGGGGAAACCATTGCAGAAGGAGAAACTCTTATTCTCATTTCAGTTTCAGGGGAGACTGAAAAAATTGTAAATGTGGCGAAAATGGCTAGAGCAAAGAATATAGATGTCATTGCTATTACTGCTTTTTACAATAATACTCTAGAAAAACTTTCAAATTATAAATTGTTTTTCTTTGCCAAAAATGTTTCTACAAAGACTAATGATCTGACTTCTAGACTAGGGATGCATGCTGTGATTCAGTTGCTTATTGAGTATATAATGTCAATATCAAAAGGGAATTCACACTGATAGAAAAGAACTGGTTTGCTTAATCTCTAATGATATAAGCTTCATATTTAAAATTTAATGAAGAGGTGAAACCAATGAAAGAAATTAAATTTACTGATATAGATGGAATAAAAGTAGGTAATGCCCAAAACTATGAAGCTGCTACAGGATGTACAGTTATAATATGTGAAAATGGTGCTACTGCAGGGGTAGATGTACGAGGAGGTTCTCCAGGAACTAGAGAAACAGATTTGTTGAACCCTGTAAATATGGTACAGCAAATCCATGCTGTAATGCTTTCTGGAGGAAGTGCCTTTGGATTAGACGCTTCTTCTGGTGCTATGAAATATTTAGAGGAAAGAAATATAGGATTTGACGTTCAAGTGACAAAGGTTCCCATAGTATGTTCTGCTGTACTATTTGATTTAAATATTGGCAACTATAAAATAAGGCCAGATTTTAAAATGGGTTATGAGGCTTGTATAAATGCTACAAATACAGAATGTCCTAGTGGGAGTATTGGAGCAGGTACAGGTGCAACAGTCGGAAAATTTTTTGGACTTAAAAGAGCAATGAAAGGCGGATTAGGCAGCTATGCACTACAGGTAGGAGAACTTAAAGTAGGGGCTATTGTAGCTGTAAACTGTCTAGGAGATGTAATTGATCCGTCTACGGGAGAAATTTTAGCTGGATTATTAGGTGAAGACCTAGAGAGCTTTGTAGGTACAGAAAATATGATGATAGCCAATTATGACAGCAAGAAAAACCTCTTTAGCGGGAATACAACTATTGGAGTAGTAGTTACCAATGGAAAGTTTTCTAAGTCAGAAATGAATAAAATGGCTTCTATGGCTCATAATGGCTATGCTAGAACAATAAGGCCAGCCCATTCTATATTTGACGGTGACACTATATTTGCACTGTCAACAGGAGAAGTACAGGCTGATATAAGTACAGTAGGATTATTAGCAGCTAGAGCAATGGAGAGTGCAGTTATTGATGCAATAAAAAGTGCAAGTTCACTACATGGGATAAAGTCACATTCTGACATTTTTAAAAAGTAAATGTTTAAGTGAAATACTAAGCGATTATGATTAATCTGATTTGTAAAGTGAGGGCATAAAGTTTATGTAGTGTATTTTAATTTAAGTTGTGAGCCTTAATGAAGCAAAAATTTACATTTTTTGTTTGTAGCTATAATATATTTATGATATCATTAAAAAAGTAACATTTGTGTAAGGAGGATTAAATATGGGAAGACTTTTTGGAACAGATGGAGTAAGAGGAGTAGCAAATAAGGAACTAACTTGCGAGCTTGCATATAAAATTGGAAGAGCAGGAGCATATGTATTAACTAAAAATAAGAAAGATGTCAAAATTGTAGTAGGTATGGATACCAGAATATCAGGAGATATGCTAGAAGCTGCTTTAGTAGCGGGAATATGCTCAGTTGGTGCAGATGTTCTTTCAGTAGGTGTAGTGCCTACACCAGCAGTAGCTTATTTGACAAGGGAGCTAAATGCAGAAGCAGGGGTAGTTATATCAGCTTCGCATAATCCTGTAGAATACAATGGTATTAAATTCTTTGGAAGTAATGGCTATAAGCTTAATGATGAAATAGAGGAAGAAATAGAAGAATATATTTTAGACGGTAAAGAAGTGCCTTTATCGCCTATTGGTGAAGGAGTTGGAAGAAGGATAATAATAAATGATGGACTAGATAAGTATAAGAATTTCTTAAGAAAAAGTATAACTGTAGACTTTAAAGGGTTAAAAGTAGCTATAGACTGTGGAAATGGCGCAGTGTATAAAGCTGCTCCAGAGCTTATAAAAGAATTAGGTGCTGAAATAGAAATTATACATAATACTCCAAATGGAGTAAACATAAATGTAAACTGTGGATCTACTAGACCTGAAGAAGTTCAAAAACTTGTGCTTAGTACAGGTGCAGATATAGGAATATCTTTCGATGGAGATGCAGACAGGCTCATTGCTGTAGATGAAAAAGGAAATATTGTAGATGGAGACCATGTTATGGCTATTTGTGGAATTCATTTAAAGAATAAAGGAAAGCTTAAACAGAACACTGTTGTAGCTACAGTAATGAGCAATATGGGGTTGGATATTTGCTTGAAAAAAGAAAATATAAATATTATAAAAACTAAAGTTGGAGATAGATACGTACTAGAAGAGATGTTAAATAGCGGATATTCTTTAGGTGGTGAGCAATCAGGACATATTATATTCCTAGATCATAACACTACAGGAGATGGACTATTAACTGCTCTTCAGCTTATATCTGTTATCAAGGAAACTGGCAAAAAGCTTTCTGAGCTGGCAGAAATTATGACTTCATTGCCACAGGTGCTTGTGAATGCTAAAGTAAGCAATGAAAAGAAAAATGCATATATGGAAGATGAAGTAGTTAGAAAAGAAATAGAAAAGCTAGAGAAAAAATTCCAGGGCGAAGGAAGAGTACTTATTAGGCCATCAGGCACAGAGCCTCTAGTACGTGTTATGATAGAAGGCAAAGACCAAGATGAGATTACAATGATAGCTCAAAATTTAGCAAAGCTTATAGAAGAAAGGCTTAATTAATTTAAAAGTTTTTTAAATAAAATACAATATTAGAGTAATTGTAGCATTGCCTGGGAAATAGTGTCGAACATTAAACTTTCCTATTTGATTTTAAAAAACTTTTATTTTACAATTGTGCAAAAAAGTGTATTTCGAAAATATGAATATAGAAGTTGTCATAGCAAAAAATATAATTGAATATAAAATCATATAGTTCTGGGGGGATGTAAATGTTTGATTTAGTTCCTTTCAAGGGAAACAAAGGAGATATCTTCTCACTATATGATGAGATAGAGAGAAATTTTTTGCAGAATTTTGAAGGACAGCTCCCTTCTTTCAAAACTGATATAGTAGACAATGGCGATAGATATATTTTAGAGGCAGATATCCCAGGTTTTGATAAGGAAGATATTGAAATTCATGTAGATGATAATAGATTAACTATTACTGCTAAACAAAAAGTTGCTAAAGAAGAAAATAAAGATAATTATATACGTAGAGAAAGAAGATATGGTTCATTCACAAGAAGCTTTGATGTATCAAATATAAAAACTGAAGAAATTAAAGCCGATTATAAAAATGGTGTATTAACATTAGATTTACCAAAGAAAGAAAATGCAAGTTCAAAAGCTAGAAGAATAAACATTAATTAAAAAGTGTGTTAACCCGTGAAGTTGACAATAGGCTCCCTAGAACTTCACGGGTTTATATTTTTTTATAATGAAATTTTTTGACGAGAATTTTTCCTTCTTAGTGAATTTTAAGTAGATTATAAGAATTTTTGATTTAGATTTTCTATAGAAGCTTTTTCTCATAATCAACAGGGAAAATTAGTAATTTAATATTAGTAATTCATTGATATAGCTTTTCAAAAAATCCTTGCTTGTCATAAGAATAGATGAAATAATTGAATCTAGAAGGAGAATTGTATTGATAAGAATGAAATACTATTATATTATAGAATAAAACAGGAGGGATTAAAATGATAATAACTACAACACCAAATGTAGAAGGTAGAAAAATTAAAGAATACAGGGGTATATTTTTCGGAGAAGTCATATCAGGAGTTGATTTTATTAAGGATTTTGCTGCAGGTCTTACAAACTTTTTTGGGGGTCGTTCTCGTTCTTATGAAGGCGAGCTTATAAGGGCTAGAGAAGATGCATTAAGAGAGCTAGAGAGCAGAGCTTATTCATCAGGGTGCAATGCTGTGGTAGGAGTTCGCATTGACTATGAGGTATTAGGTCAAGGTGGGAATATGCTAATGGTCACTGCTTCTGGTACTGGCGTAGTTTTAGAATAAATGAAGCACTAAATATAAGCTATTTCAAAAGTCATAGTTCTAATAATAAAATGATAGATTAGGACTATGATTTTTTTGTGAATCTACACTTTTAAACAATTAAATGCAAAAACTGTTAATATAAATATTTATTTGAAGATTAGATAAAACTAAAGACAAAACTCCAAATATATGATATAAATAAAGTGCTAAATAAAAGCATAGATAGTGAAATTGTTCGCGTAATATACATCTAAGGGGGCAATATTAAGAAAATGACTAGGAGAAAACCTAGAAAATTAAGGCTGTTCAGAGTATTTTTCAGAATAATATTATTAGCATCTCTCGTTTTTGCAGTATTTAGGCTTGGAGATGTTATAAGGGATTCAGAAGTACACATACCAGAAATTGTGAATCAGATTATAAAGCAGCAAGGGAAAATTACAATAAAGAATATAGATATAGACAATGAAATGCCTATAAAAGGCAGTAAGTTTAGCATAACAAGTGTAGAAACAGGGGAATTAGTAGATACCTTAATTACTGACCAAAATGGTGAGGCATCATCTGTTCTATTAGACTATGACTCTGTATATGAAATAAGGCTTATTGAACAGAATCCTTACTATGAAATTAGCGAAGAAAATGCCTTTGCTATAGAAATAAACCAAGAGAATCATCAGGTCATTATTGAAAGTAAAATGAAAGGACATATTAAGCATGCCCTACGAGCAGAAAACGGGGATATTGTTATAGATGAAGTATATATAGATGTACCTACTGTTATGCAAAATCCAGAACTGCCTAATGGTTGTGAAATCACATCATTAACAGCTGTACTTAATTATAAAGGATATGATGTAGAAAAAACTAAAATGGCAGATGAATATCTTCCTAAGGAAGCCTTTTATGTAAAAGATGGCAAGCTTTATGGTGCTAATCCTTATGTATCTTATGCAGGTAATCCTAGAGAAAAGAACGGTTTTTTTTCCTATGCTCCACCTATTGTTGAAGCAGCAAATCTCTATTTAGACAGTGTTGAAGGCGAGGAAAAGCCAATTG
>Ga0134092_1000344_pt1 | contig 48381 bp, 38 predicted proteins | sample 3_6taG_FD_94454 | JGI IMG/M metagenome (GOLD analysis project Ga0134092, IMG submission 94454) | Switchgrass degrading microbial communities from high solid loading bioreactors in New Hampshire, USA - 3_6_20_6_A3 metaG | ecosystem: Engineered > Bioreactor > Semi-continuous > Anaerobic >... | reverse complement strand
TTTACCTGGGTTTATTAGCTTGTGGTGCTGTTCTGGGAGTCTTAGGAACCTGGGTGTCCTTAAACCGCTTTTTGGATGTTTAGCGGGGAATCTACACAGATAACGTGGGCCCTTCGGGCGCACCTATTTACACTGATTCTATAACGCTGATTTTTTAAAGAAGCTACTATATTAATGATTATAAGACGAAAATAAAAGAAATACAGAGTATTTCGACAATAATTCATAATTCATTCCACTGCAAAAGCAATAAATATGCATTAGGATAAATAGTTATACGCGGAACACGCGGAAATCGAAGGAAAATAAACATCGTTATTTAATAATGAAATTAAAAGAAATACGGAGTATTTCTACAATAATTCTTAATTTTTAATTTTTAATTATTAATTGAGAATCTACTTAACTTTAGGCCTAGTATTCCAATGTATGCATTCGAATAAGCTTTTTTGCAGCAGAACCATAATTAAGAATTAAAATTCAACATTTCAGAAGGGGTTGGGGAGGAATTGAGAAAGAAAAAACGTTTTCTGGCACTTTCATTAGCTTTGGCCTTATTAGTCGGCGTCATATTCCCGGTTTATGCCGATCCGGTTGATGAGCACCAACAAAAGCTAAATGAGGTTAACCGGCAGATTAACCAGCAAAAGGATAATATAAATAGGGCCCGGCAGCAGGAAAAATCCATTATGGGACAGATAAGCGGGTTGGACCAAAATATTAATAACATTGAATCTGAAATTAACTTGGCCGGTGAGCGCGTTGCTCGTTTGGAAAAGGATATTGCCAAAAAGGAAAAAGAAATAAAAGATAATGAAGAAGAACTGGCCAAACAAAGTGATATTCTCAGCAAACGTTTAGTTTTTATATATGAAACTGGCGGCGAGGTTTCTTATCTGGAAGTTTTGCTGGCCGCAACGGATATTAAGGATTTTCTGACTCGTTATGATTTATTAAGCAGCATAGTGGAACAAGATGTGGATCTAATAAAGTCTATTAATAAAGAAAAAAGAAAACTAGACCTGCAGAAATCTGATTTGGAAGTAAAAAAGAGAGAATTATTAAGTATGCAGAATGAGCTTAAAGCCAAAAAGGAGCAACTGGATTCCCAAAAGACGGAAAAACAGAAGCTCTTAGGCAGTGTACGCGAGGAGAAGGAAGCTTATGAGAAAGCTCTGAATGAATTGGAGGAAAGTTCGCGGCAACTGGAAGCTCTAATCCGCTCCTACCAGTCAGGCAACCAAGGCACCCAGGCAGGTACCGGTTCTTTGACCTGGCCTGCTCCAGGATATAGTAGCATAACATCACCTTATGGGATGAGATATCATCCTATACTTAAGACCAGGAAATTACACACCGGAATGGATATAGGTGCACCGATGGGCGCTACTATAGTTGCTGCCGACAGCGGTACCGTGATATTTGCGGGTTGGATGACGGGATATGGTCAGGTTATCATTATAGACCACGGAAATGGTTTATCTACTCTTTATGCCCATCAATCGAGTTTTTTAGTCAGCGAAGGTGCTACTGTAAGTAAGGGTCAGCCTATAGGTAAGGTAGGAAGTACGGGATGGAGTACTGGCCCCCACCTTCACTTTGAAGTACGAATAAATGGGACTCCAACTGACCCCAGGGCATATGTCTGATAGATTATCAGGGAGCCAGGATGACCTGGCTCTTTTCATTTATATATTTTGATAAAGTAAGCGTAAATCTATATAATTAACTAGACAATAGACATAGATTACACTCCCAAAGGGGGCACTGATGTTCCCTTCGGTCACTATTAAGGGTGTACCATAGGCACTACTGATGTTCGCTACGCTCACTATTAAGGTTGCAGGCCCTTCGGGCGAACAGATTTACATTGTTTTTTTCTTTATACTGACGACTGAGTTTTTATAACTATTTTATTAGCAGTTACTAGGTGCCGTTAGGGTACGTCTTTTAGACTCGTAGCGGAGACTTAAGTCTCCGCTAAAACTAACCTTAACTTGAATTAGAACATTGGCATATTATTAAAACAATTTTTTCCTATGTAACTTTCTTCCCAATCGTAGCGGAAACTTAAGTTTCCGCTACGAAAGAAAGGTAGATATGCTCCTATTCACGCCCATCTTCATCCTTAGTAGTGAGCATAGCAAGCATCAGTAGGAAATTACAAAATTAAAAGAAATACGGAGTATTTCAACGATAATTCTTAATTTTTAATTCTTAATTATTAATTGAAATCTACTTAACTTTAGGCTGGTATTCCTTTTTATGCATTTGAATAGGGTTTTCTGCCGTGAAATCAATTTCTAATAGGTAAATATTAGGCATAGTTTCAAGCCTAACATAAATATAATGTTATATGGTGGTGTAAGTTTGAAGAAGCATTCTTTTTTAAAAGGCCTTTCCGTTTTTTTTAGTATAGTAGGTGTTCTCTTTGTTTCGGGACTGATATATATTATTGTAACTAATGCTGCTGGGTTGAGCACCTTTATCAGTGTTTTAGGGCTGGTTAAAACGCAATCGCTCTATGACATTGACAATTCGCGTATTTTTGAAGGGGCTGCCTCTGGCATTGTGTCATCACTTAATGACCCTTATTCACAATATCTGGATAAAGAGACCTATGAAGACCTTAAAATACGCGTCGAGGGTACATTCGGTGGTATTGGTGTTTATGTGCTCCAGGATGAGGAAGGGCATCTGAAGATTGTGTCTCCTATTAAAGGAACCCCGGCCTATAAAGCCGGGATAAAAGATGGAGATATTATTACTAAGATTAATGGGGAAAGCACCGTTGGTATGAACCAGGATGATGCGGTGCATTTGATGCGGGGGGATCCCGGAACCCAGTTGACGTTAAGTGTTTACCGTGATTCTGAAAAGAAAGAATATGATTTCCCTATTATCAGGGAAATAATTAATGTGCCTTCAGTAGAGGCCAAGGTTATTGATAGTGCCCAGAAGATAGGTTACATCAGCCTGAACCAATTTGCTTCCCGTTCGGCTGAGGAGATTAAGACCAGTCTAAACGATTTAATAGAGAACAAGGGAATTCAGGGACTGATACTAGATCTGCGTAACAATGGCGGTGGTGATTTCGATGTAGCTATTAAAATTGCCGGCATTTTTCTGGATGGGGATAAGGTGGTGAGTGTGGCCGACTCCAAGGGTAATAAAGAGGAGTTTCGGGCTGATGCAGGTAAGGTAGATATCCCCATGGTGGTTTTGGTCAATGAGAATAGTGCCAGTGCTTCCGAGATACTGGCTGCAGCTTTACGGGATAATGAGCGGGCCGTGTTGGTAGGGAAAAAAACTTTTGGCAAAGGTTTGGTGCAAACAGTATTTCCGCTGCGTAATGGTGGTGCGCTAAAGCTTACTACGCAAAAATATTATACCCCCGACGGAGTTGATATAAATGAGGTTGGTATAACCCCTGACTATGTAGTAGAAAATAAGGTAGATAGCAGTGAGGACTTGCAGCTTCAGAAGGCCATATCTTTAATTAAGAAGCAATTGTATTAGCCTGTAAGAGAAGAAGAGGGCAAGCATGATGCTTTATCACGCTGGTCAGCCGGTCTTTTGGTTGGGTAGTTGTGGTAGGCTGGGGATGATGGCGGAAGGTAGTGCCGGGAGTTTACGAAATCCTTAGTAGCTCGCCTTACCTTCCGGCGCTTAGATAAAGCATCATGCTTGCCCAAGGGTAGTGGAAACGAGTCAAGCAAGCATGATGCTTTATCACGCTGGTCAGCCGGTCTTTTGGTTGGGTAGTTGTGGTAGGCTGGGGATGATGGCAGAAGGCAGTGCCGGGGGTTTACGAAATCCTTAGTAGCTCGCCTTACCTTCCGGCGCTTAGATAAAGCATCATGCTTGCCCTGGTATATTTCGATATGTTGGGAAAGACCTTTGTGTCATTTGCCAATCTGTAATTACTAAATAGGAGATGGATTATTGGATTTATTAATTGCAATACTGTTTTTAGTTGGGCAGGTGGTAATAGAAGTATTAAAGTCGCCAGTGTTCATTATTACTTACCTGCTTTTATTTGCTATAGTAGCCTGGCAGTATTGGCGCTTGGAAGGTGTGACTCGCAGCTTATTTGACTATTCTCATAATCATTACCTAAAGTCAGCTTTGATATCGAGCGGGCTGGGGCTTATAGGGGGGGTGTTGGGAAGTGTACTGTTAATCTTAGTAGGAATAGATTTAAGCCGGATTGGGATTATATATCTCTGGTTTATAGCTGTATTTTTGATGCTTATTAACCCCAGGTTTCTATGTTTTGCTTATGCTGCTGGTATATTATCCCTTATTAGTTTAGCTACTGGTTTTCCCCATATAAATATTCCCCAGTTAATAGGTTTAGTAGCTATCCTGCATATGATAGAAAGCATTCTTATATACTTAAATGGCAACATTAATCCAGTTCCCGTGTATATTAAACGTAATAATAACCTCAGGGGAGGTTTTAACCTGCAAAATTTTTGGCCTTTACCCTTTATTGCCCTGATTGCGAGTGGTTGGGCTGACCCGGCTGCAGGTATTAGTATGCCGGACTGGTGGCCATTGATAAAGGATAACTCACTTCTTAATCATGATACTATTTATACATTGCTGCCGGTCCTTGCGGTATTAGGGTACGGGGAAATATGTTCTACCTCACCGCCTGAACAAAGGGTAAAAAAGTCATCCCGCAATCTTTTTTCATATAGCCTAATTCTTTTGCTCCTCGCTATTTTCTCATCCTATTGGGAATATATTACCATTATCGCGGCTCTTTTCAGCCCTCTAGGGCATGAATTGATTATCTGGCTGGGCATGCGTCAGGAAATTAAGCAGGCGCCCATTTATATAAAACCCCCCCGAGGAGTTATGGTCCTGGCGGTCAAAGATGCTTCATTGGCTAACCGGGCAGGTATTCGCTCAGGTGATATTATACTTAATATCAATGATGAACCGGTAAATGATAATAAGTCTATGCAGGATTATTTAGCATGTGGTTGGAGAGATTTGGAGTTAGGTGTATTACGGGAGGGAAAGCGATTAACATTTAGAATTAATCGTAATATTCAGCAAGAACTAGGGATTATTCCGGTACCCGACAATTCCACTGCCAAGTATCTTTCCTTAAATAATAATAATTTTAGCAGCTTTATCCGGACAATCAGAAACCGTATGGGTGAGAAATTTGACAGGAAGAAACCGATTAATCCTTCTTAATAACCTAACACCCCGGTTATACTGACCAGGGCACACCGCAAGGCTATTTCCCGACTATTACTTAATAATATCAACTTCAATAGTTTGGTTCTTCCTAAAGCCGGTGGCTGTTAACAGAGCAATCAGTTCTTTATTTTCGTTGAAAATTTCAACCACATAGTTGGTTGTTCTTTTGGTTGCAGACACTTCTTTAGCCTCAGCATATAGTACTTTTCCCTGGGAGGCTTTATAAAAGGATATATTAGCATTTAAACTAACTGTAACCTGACCGCTGGCATTAGCCGCAGCAGCGAAGGTGAAATCAGCTAGTGTGAATATGGCCCCACCCTGTATCATATCAGCACCATTTAAGTGATAATCTTTTATTTCCAGTTTGCCCAGGGCATAGCCTGGTTCTACTTTCTCAATAACAACACCCACATGCTGGACAAATCTATCTCGGTTAAGTGACACGGGTAATTTTTCTTCCATTTTCGTTTTTCTCCTTGCCTTAAGAAATAGACACTGAACAACACTAATTTTTTGACGCTGAAGGACGCTGATTCTTATGATTTACGCTGATTATTTTATTTACACTCACATCTAAGCACTTGCCACTATTTTCATGCCTAGTTGTCGTGTGACCTTTGGGTATGTTCTTTTCACATGAGTGGTTAATTAGTTTCGCAATAGAATGCTGGATTAATTTATTATAACATATTGGCCAGTAAAAAAGGCCTGCCATTTCCGGCAGGCCTTAGGGTGCTAAAAGCTACCAACTGAAGTAGTAATTTCTCCCGTTATATTTCACGTAATAATCAGAGTCGTCGTCATCTATAAGTTCACCGGTAATATCTGCCCATTCATAATCAGTACCATCAGCTTCATCGTAAATGGCATCTTCTACATCATCCAGGAAATCTTCAATATCATCTTTATCCAGGTCAGTTAAATCATCATTATAATCAGAATAATAGAAATCAACATAAATGGTGTATTCTATATCATCTTCATCGCCACTCAGGCTAATGGTAAATCTCAGATCGTCATCATTGAAATAATCATCACCTGCATCTGCAAAGTAATCTATAACTGCGTCCTCGATATCACTTAAGTCTTCTGCATTCCAGCTATAGCTATAATAACGTCCGTCATACTCTACATATAAATCGGAATCATCATAATCCACTAGTATACCAGTAATATCTGCATCCTCAAATTTGGTGCCGTCTATTTCATCAGTAAGTTTATCTTCTACATCATCCAAGAAGTCTTCGATATCATCTTCATCCAGTTCAGATAAGTCATCATAATAATAAGCATCGTCAAAATCCAGCTCGATTTCATACTCTATTTCATCCTCATCGCCATCTAAGCTAAATATTACTTCTATATCTTCGTCATTAAAATAATCTTCGCCAGCATCCTCAAAATAGTCACTTAATGCAGCTTCAATATCTTCCAGATTACCGCCTTCTAGTTCAGCAATTTTATTTTCTAACTGAGTTATTTGTTTTTTTAATGCTGCTATTTCAGCATCTTTGGCCGCCAATTCCATAGAAGTAGTGCTGTTTATGGTAACCCGGTAATTGGTTGGGTCCCAAAAAACTGCATTACCCAGCGTTTCCATAATTAAACGTAAAGGTACATATGTAGTATTATTGATGATTAAGGGCTGGCTGCTGCCTGTAAGCTGTTGCCCATTATAAAAAATCTGAACTCCAGAATAGGCATCTACTTTTTTAACTGATGTCCAGGAAGCAGCATAGGCAGGTGTACCTAAAACCATGGTAAACAGGAAAACTAAAACTACTGCCAATGAAAACTTTCTTTTTAATTGTTTCATTATATGTTCCTCCTCTTTTAAAATATAGGGCATAAAAGTACTAATATAATATACGTTGCCGACTAGAGGAAACTTTCACCATGGAACAATTTAACAAGCTTTAAAACCAATTTTTTGTCTAATGCTAAAAGGATTTATTATCTTTTTATCGAAATTAATATTAAAATGTGGAATATATAAACCAGTTTTCGAGTTACTGTACCTAAAGCTTAGGCAATGGGCAGTAACCGATAGGGTATAGCGGGAAACGGCTATGCCTCCCGATGCGGAAAGAAAACTAGGCTTTAAGGGTGCCTCGTAAGAACCTATAGCCAGTTGTATTTTCGCAGCTGGCTTTTTTTATTTTTAATGAACTGGGGAAGGTAAATTATGAAGGGAAAGAAATGGTTAATATTTGCTCTAACACTGCTATTTATGTGCGGCAGCATGGCAATGGGAAGTTATGCCTGGGCAGATAATGGCGATGGTTCAGGGGGAGGGAAAAATAATCCCCTTGTCATAGAAAGTACCATACCGGCAAATGGAGCAACCGGGGTAGAAAATTTAGAGTACATAATAATAACCTTTAATAAAAATGTAGTCTATATGACAGTACGGGACCATAATATGCAATGTTTTTCCCTGTGGCTGGGGGACCAAAGGATTCCAGCAGAAATAATCATGGCTGATGACCAGATTGAAAGGGAAAAACGTCATGATGTTCTTATAAAACCCTTACAGCCGCTGCAGCCGGGAGCTACTTATAGAGTGGAAATAGCTCCTGAAGTACAATCTAAAAGCGGGGTCAATCTGGGTAAGAAAACCAGCATTTCTTTTACCATGGCCCCAGCCCCCAATACATCTTCAACCAGCAGTCCGGAGCCTAATCAGCAGCCTGTAGCAGCAGATATTGCTAGTTCTGAGGCTACAGCAGCAGAGAATGAGAAAATGGATAATGAACCTGATGAGAACAAAGCTGCGGAATCAATTGCACAAGTTGCCAATACTTCAGCCCAACAAGAAGATAAAGATAACCTTAACCAAGATCCTGAAAATAATGCCGAAGGTACTGACGCAAAAGTAGGTTTAATCATAGGAATTATCCTCGGCATTATCGCTGTGGCTATTATTGTTAAATTAATTAAATCCAAAAAATGAGCCTGCAGGGCTCGTTAAATCTGTGTCTATTGGAGTGGGTTATACGAAAAAAACAAAGTTATTACTGTTCATTATTACACCTTTTATTGTCATTTTACTTTCATTATTGATTGGCCGTTATCCGGTGGATCTTTCAACGGTTATACATATAATCTGGTGTCGGCTGACCATGCAGCCTTGTTATGTAGAAGATATATATCAGACTGTTGTCTTGGATATACGTTTACCACGGGCCATTCTGGGGGCTATGGTAGGCGGCTGTTTAGCTATCAGTGGAGCCGCTTTTCAAGGCTTGTTCCGTAATCCCCTGGTAAGTTCGGGACTCTTGGGTGTTAGTTCCGGGGCAGGATTCGGAGCAGCACTGGCTATAATCCTTTTTGAGCAGATGGAAGCAACTTATATCTTTGCTTTTGCCTTTGGTATTCTGGCTGTTATTCTAAGTTACCTGATCGCTCGGGTTTACAATGCCACCCCTACAATAATGTTGGTTTTGGGCGGTGTTATTGTCTCTTCCGTTTTTTCGGCCTTGATTTCGCTGCTTAAATATATGGCAGATCCTGCGGATGAGCTGCCAGCTATCGTATTTTGGTTGATGGGTAGTCTGGCCTCGGCTCGCTATAGTGATATTATGATTGCCGGAATTCCTATGCTCATAGGTGTAATAGGATTGATACTGATCAGGTGGAGAATTAATGTATTATCAATGGGTGATCGGGAAGCTCGTACTTTAGGTATTAATACTACTTTGAATAAAGGAATTGTTATTGCTTGTGCCTCTCTGGCTACGGCAGGTGCTGTTTGTGTAAGCGGCATTATTGGCTGGGTAGGCCTGGTTATTCCTCATATAGGCCGAATGTTGGTGGGAAATGATAATAAGATTCTAATTCCGGTTAGTTTTTCTTTAGGAGCAATTTTTATGGTTATTGTTGATGACTTTAGCCGCATTATATCCACTGCCGAGATACCACTGGGGATTCTGACTGCCTTGGTGGGAGCACCTTTTTTTGTCTATTTACTGAAAAAGACCAAAGGGGGTGGATGGTAATATGGAACCAATACTGGAGATCAGGGATGTGAGTTTCGGGTATTCTGATACTCTTATTCTAGATAAAATTAATTTTACTATAAATTCGGGTGAAGTATTTTGTATATTGGGACCTAATGGTTGCGGGAAAACCACCTTATTGGATTGTATTTTAGGGTGGTTAAAGCCTTGCGCAGGTAAAATCATGCTCAAAGGTAAAGATGTGGGGAATTTGTCAGCACGGCAAATTGCCCGTCACTTGGCTTATGTACCGCAAATGCATGAGAAAACTTTTCCTTACCTGGTACAGGATATTGTGTTAATGGGCCGGGCATCTTATCTAAAACCCTTTGCTGCTCCTTCCCGGGAAGATGTGGCAATAGCGCAAAAAGCTCTTCAGAAAGTTGGAATTGCCCACCTGTGGGATCGTCATTATACTCAGCTTAGTGGTGGTGAAGGGCAGTTAGTGATGGTGGCCCGGGCTTTGGCTCAGAACAGCCCAGTAATTATAATGGATGAACCTACTGCTCATTTAGATTATCAAAATGAACTTGTGATCCTGGAAACCGTAGTAGAGTTGGTTAAACAAACGGGGCTTTCAATCCTAATGGCTACTCATGTACCTAATCACTGCTATTATTTTGAGAATCAGGGTATTAAAACTCGGGCGGCTTTGATTAAAAATAAAAGTATCATGGCCTTAGGAAGCCCTTCCGAGGTGTTATCGGAAAAGAATTTAGAAGGGCTATACAATATCGAGGCAAGTATAGTCAACTGTGTAATTAATGGCGGAGAAAAGGTAAAACAGGTAATTCCCATAAGGACGCTAAAAGAGGCCTAAGTTAATTCAGGGGAGGGATTGTTTTGACAAGGAAACAAAAACTACTTGGATGCAATTGGTACCTAATCAGTATAATTTTACTAATTTTCTCCTTCTTTTTGATTGGTTGTAATAACAGTCCTAACGGTTCTCATACGCAAAAGAAACAGGATACGAAAGTTATTACTGATTGTGTAGGACGTAAGGTGGAGGTGCCGGTAAATCCTCAGCGTATTGCTTGCCTTTGCCCGGAGGGAGGCCAGTTTCTTACCTTGTATGGACAGGGGGATAAAATAGTAGCAACTACTGATGGGATGCAGCGGGACGTTCTATTAATGGAGATGTATCCTCATATCAAGGGTCTACCCATACCTAAAAAATCGGGAGTAATAAACATTGAGGAGCTAATTGACGCTAAGCCGGACCTGGTTTTTGTAAAAAAAGAAACTACTAGTAATGAAGCGGAAATGGAAAAACTCCAAAAGACCGGTATACCTGTGGTAGCTCTGGAGTATATGAATATGGAAGAGCAAAAATATGCTTTGCAGATGGTAGCATCTATCCTGAATACGGAAGAAGAGTGCCAAAGATATCTGGATTTTTACCAGCGAATGATATCAACCGTTCAGGAAAGAGTAGCCCAGCTACCAGAGGAAGAAAAAGTGACTATCTACCATGCAGTTAAAGAGGCTACCCGCACCGATGCAGCCGGCAGTATGGCTGCTGATTGGACTAAAGCAGCCGGAGTTATAAATGTATCAGTAGGGGAGGAGCTGAAATTCTTAGACGGCGATTATTATGCCAGCCTGGAACAAATATTATTGTGGGATCCTGATTATATACTGGTAAACGACCCGAATGTCGTAGGCTATATTATGAATCATGAACAATGGCGCCCCCTGCAGGCAGTTAAAAAAAACCGGGTCTTACCTTTGCCTAATGGTCTTTCCCGCTGGGGGCATCCTTCCTCAGTTGAAACACCGTTAGCTATAATTTGGACAGCTTCAACAGTATACCCAGAGTTGTTTGAGGATATAGATATGAAAGCAATTACCCGGGATTTTTATGCCGAGTTTTTTGATTGGCAGTTAGATGATGCCAGTATTGCAAGAATTCTTAGCAGTCAAGGTATGCGGAATGATAAAGTTTAATAATGGGGGTGTAAAATTCTGAAGGCTTTAATCTGCATTGACGATACGGATAACAAAGATATTAACAGAGGGACAGGGCAACTGGCTTCATTACTGGCTCAAGAAATTGAAGAAAAAGGCTGGGGCCAGTGCCAACCAGTTACCCGCCACCAATTATTTGTACATCCGGATGTACCTTATACATCCCACAATAGTGCTATGTGCTTTGCTGCTGATATTGATGAGGAGGCAGTGGATGAGATTATTAAATACGGAGGTGAGTTTTTAAGAAGAGAAAGAGCAGTCGGTTCCGACCCTGGGTTATGTGTAGCCCTTCCGGAACGTTTGACTAATCCCGGTTGGTTAATAGCCTTTGGCTTTTCTGCCAAACAAGAAGTGCTGACTAAAGAATATGCCTATAGTCTTGCTGAGGAAATGGGTATACATCTATCTGAACATGGCGGTACAGGCGATGGAGTTATAGGAGCATTGGCGGGAGCTGGTCTGCGCTTGAGCGGCAATGATGGCCGTTTTCGGGGGAAATTTACTATTGCTCTTCCGGGGCAGGCTGTTTCAGTGGCGGAGATTTATGCGCAAACCTATATAACCAAAGTAAGAAACAAAGCTGATGGACGTTTCTTAAAAGACAATGAGCTGGTGGAATTAGGGGAAGTAGTCAAAGCAGTTTTAATTGATCAGGAAGCTGTACTTTTAGTAAACCCACTGGAGGTTCCCGGAGATAAGGGAGCTGTTTGGCGTACCTGTTCCAAAGAGGAACTGAAGGCTTATTAACTATAACTTACTGGAGTTTGTTGTTAATTAATTTCAATTAGGAGGCGATTAATGTTGAATATTTATAGGAATAAAACTTGGATAGCTTTGGTTATGACCATGGTATTTGTATTTTCACTAGCAGTAGTGGCACCATCAGTGACCGCGGCAGATAATGATATGCCTGGTCCGAAGGTAATAGCGGCTGAGATAACAAATAAAGGCGACCTTAGTCTGACATTTGACCAGGTGTTGGCTAATCCTGCCGGTACCCAGGGATTATTTACAGTTATTATCAATGATGCCCAGGTTAATGTAAATGCAGTGGAAACAACTAATACACCGGGGAAAATAAAGCTGGTTTTGGAGAAAAAGGCGGCTGCTGGCCAGGAATTAACAGTAATTTATGCCCCAGGCGAGGATGAGGCTTTACAACTTAAGTCAGTTGACGGGGTTGCGGTCCAGGAATTTAGCTACAGTAACAGCGAACAACCTGAATTAGTTGCTGCACCTGTTTTAACAGCGGATAATACCGAAAACCAGGTAGGTAAGGACATAGATATTACTTTTGCCAGTAATCCAGACTGGAGCGGGAAGATTACTAATATAAAGGTTAATGATGTATCCATAAGGGACAAGTACACAGTGGGCGACGGGCAAATTACTATTAAAGCGGCAGTATTTGCTGAAGCCGGAGATTATACCATAGTGATTAAGGCAACTGGTTACGAGGATGCTTCTCTTACTCAGACTATTATTGCTTCTGAAGTTGAAGAGCCTGGTTCAGAAGTTAAAGTTGTGCTTAATGATATAAAAGGCCATTGGGCACAGGCTAATATAGAACAACTGGTAGCTCTGGGAGCTATTGGCGGCTATCCGGATGGCAGTTTTGCACCGGAAAAATCTATCAGTCGGGCTGAATTTACTTCAATACTGGTAAAGGCTTTTAAGCTGGAGGGCGCTGCAGATAAGGTCTTCGCTGATACTCAAAACCACTGGGCTAAAGATGCTATAGCTGTTGCCTATGCTAATAATATAATCAGTGGCTATGATAATGATAAATTTGGACCTGATGATCCTATTACCAGGGAACAAATGGCTGTTATGGTTGTAAAGGCAGCTAAGCTAGAGCTAGTTTCTGGAGAGGCTAACTTTACGGATAGTAACCGTATTTCTACCTGGGCTGCTGAAGCTGTGAATACTGCCTATAGCAACAAACTAATAAGTGGTTACCCGGATCAAAGCTTTGGCCCGGCTAATAATGCCAGCAGAGCCGAAGCTGCAACTGTAATATTTAATGCTATGCAAAAATAGACACAGATACCAGATGATCATAGATTTACACTGAATGTTTGGGACAGCCCCTACGAGAAGCTTTCCCATGTAGTAGTAGCGGAAACTTTAGTTTCCCCTACGGTTAATATGTAGTATTGGAATTTATAATTTCCGCTACGAGAAGCAGGAGTGGAGGCTTCAGCCTCCGCGAAAACTAATCTTTACTGCGAATTAGAAGAGGCTATTCTTTTTGAACTGCTCCCTGTACTTGACAGGGAGTAGTTCATATCATTTGAGATAGCCTCTTTTTTATATTTTCTTTAATCCTTAGATTCCTAACTAATAATATATGCAGCCCAAGATAGAAGAGAATTTTCTGACATTCTGAGCAAGTGAAGTTTAGACTATTCAGTTCTTTAACATTCCCCATCTAAAATGAATACTTTATAACAACCTTATTTATGGAGGGGTGAGGATTGAGTAAATCAGGAGAAATTCGTTATGTACTAACAAGCAGTAATACCAACCAGGGCTTCTATACTTTTATACCGGAACTTATACGTGGACTCAGGAAAATATATATTCTCAAAGGGGCAGCTGGTTCGGGAAAATCAACCTTTATTCGTCTTTTGGGTGAATCCCTTTCCGAAAAGGGTTATGAAATTGAGTTTTGGATATCTGCTCTAGATCCGGTAAATCCCGATGGAGTATATATACCACGTTTAGGTTCGGCCATAATAAATGGTAGTTTGCCACAGCCTATTGATCCCAGGTATCCTGGTGCTACCGGGCATATTATTTACTTGGGGGAATATCGCAACAATAAAGAACTAAATGGTAAAACCAGTTTGATAATTGAATTAATTGATCGCCAGGAGGAACAGCATAATAAAGCTTATGAAATTCTGCATAATGCCAGTAAAGCCCGGGAACAGGTTAAAGCGGCAGCCAGCAGCTGTTTGAATATGGGAAATATTAAAAAATTAATAGCGGAATTAGCCAGTGAATTGTTGCGGGAACAACCGGGAGAGAAACACTACTTTGCCAGTGCAGTTACAGCTGATGGTGTAGTTAATTATGTTGATGAAATCAGTCAGGAATGTAAACGTCGCTATATCTTAAAAGGTCCTCCCGGCAGCGGTAAATCACTGGTGCTTACCGAATTGGCACAATTAGCCAGGGAAAAAGGGCATTTTGTGGAATACTATCATAGTGGTTTTGATGTTGAAAGTATTGTTATGATTATTATACCTAATCTGCAGTTAGCCTTAATTGACGGCGGCAATATGGAATTATCCATAAAGCCATGGGATATAGTTATTGATATGACGGTTTATCTTGATAATTATAATCCGGAAGAGGCTGCCCTCCGAAGCAGTGAAGCCTACCGCAACTATGAATTATTGATGCTGGAAGCACAGGGATTGCTGGAAAATGCCCAGGTTACCCTAAAGGAAATAAAGAAAATTTTTACAGGGATGATGGATTTTGAACAACTTGACCGACGCCGTCAGGAAGTCCTGGAGGAAATAATCAGCAACGGATCTCGCCCTCAATTTGTGTAGTGACAGACGAGAAGAGGCTGTTCCAAACCAAAACGTGATATGCTTCCCTTTGTGTAGTTCTGAGTTTTTAAGTTATTTCCGATGCCTACTCAAATGGGAGCATATCATTGGGGACAGCCTCTTGTGTTCTGCTTGCTCTACTGGCACGGGGTTTGTTATTATAATTCACAGAGAACAACCGTTTGCCCTCTGGACTATGTAAGTGAGGTTAAAATAGTGGGAAAATTTGTACTGCATTCCAATTATAAACCTACTGGGGATCAGCCTCAGGCCATTGATAAACTAGTAGAAGGGTTGAATTTGGGTTACCGGGAGCAGACCCTACTGGGGGTGACTGGTTCCGGTAAAACTTTTACTATGGCTTCAATTATTGCTCGTGTGCAGCGCCCAACTTTGGTTATGGCACCTAATAAGACCCTGGCCGGACAGCTATATTCGGAATTAAAGGAGTTCTTTCCCGAAAATGCAGTGGAGTATTTCATTAGCTATTATGATTACTACCAGCCAGAGGCTTATGTGCCGCAAACTGATACCTATATTGAGAAAGACTCCTCCATTAACGATGAAATAGATAAAATGCGCCACTCCGCTACGGCTTCTTTGCTGGAGCGGCGTGATGTGATTATAGTAGCCAGTGTGTCCTGTATATATGGGTTAGGCGCACCTGATGATTACTTTAAACTGGCTATATCACTGCGTCCGGGGATGGAGCTAAACCGTGATGAACTTCTGCGGCGCCTGGTAGAGACCCATTACGAACGTAATGATGTAGCTTTTAGCCGGGGTTATTTTCGTGTCCGGGGGGATGTAGTAGAGGTTTTCCCGGCTTCTACCAGCGAACAAGCCATACGGATTGAATTTTTCGGAGATGAAATAGATAGAATAATCGAGTTTAATCCCTTAACGGGTGAAATTTATGGGCGCCGGCTTCATGTCATGATTTTTCCGGCTTCTCACTTTGTTACTAGCTGGGAGCATATGTTATCTGTAATTGGTGATATAGAAGATGAACTCGAGCAGCAGCTGGCTAAATTTAAAAAAGAAGGTAAATTGTTGGAAGCCCAGCGCTTAGAACAGCGCACCCGTTATGACCTGGAAATGATAAGAGAAGTAGGTTACTGTAAGGGAATAGAGAACTATTCTCGTTATATCACCGGACGGGCTCCCGGGGAGCCGCCCTATACCTTGATAGATTTTTTCCCGGATGACTTTTTGTTGTTTATGGATGAATCGCATATTTCCGTACCTCAGGTCAGGGGGATGTATGCGGGTGACCGCTCCCGTAAACAGAATTTAGTAGATTATGGTTTCCGATTACCGTCGGCATTGGATAACCGTCCGCTTACCTTTGATGAGTTCTATAATAAAATTGGCCAGGTAATATATATGAGTGCTACCCCAGGTGACGGCGAGCTGGAAAGGAGTTCCCAGGTAGTGGAACAGATAATCAGACCTACCGGCTTAGTTGATCCAGAAGTTGAGGTCAAGCCGACGGAAAACCAAATTGATGATCTCATAGCAGAAATTCGAGTGACAGTTGATAAAGGTTATCGGGTTTTGGTTACTACCTTGACCAAACGTATGGCTGAGGATTTATGTGATTACCTGGCAGATGTAAAAATTCGGGTACGCTATATGCATTCTGATATTGATGCCCTGGAAAGGCTGGATATTCTGCGTGATTTGCGTAAAGGGGAGTTTGATGTACTGGTAGGTATTAATTTGTTGCGGGAAGGCCTGGATCTGCCAGAAGTGGCCCTGGTGGCTATTTTGGATGCGGATAAGGAAGGCTTTCTACGCTCGGAAAGGTCTTTGATTCAGACAATAGGCAGGGCTGCCCGCAATGTTGAGGGGCGGGTTTTGATGTATGCGGATACCATAACTGACTCCATGCGCCGGGCTATAGATGAAACCAACCGGCGGCGCCGCTTACAGATGCAATATAATAAAGAAAACAGTATTACCCCGGAGAGTATTAAGAAGGCGGTTCATGCTGCAGTAGAGGCGACTATTGCGGAAGAACCGGCTGAATATGATGTTATGGGTATGAAAAAACTCCCCCGGGAAGAGCGCCAGCGCTTGATTATGGAAATGGAATTAGAGATGCAGGCTGCCGCTGCCCGGCTGGATTTCGAACACGCCGCCCAACTCCGCGATATGATCAGGGAACTGCAGCAACCGGCCAAGAGTAGGGGAAGGAATAGACGCAGATAACGGAGATGGGCGCATATAAACACAGTTTTTTTTATTGACGCTGAAGGACGCAGAGTTCTTATGCTTAACGCTGATTATTAAAGACGCTGCTACATTAATTTAGAATAATTAGGCGCGGAAAACCTACCCAAAGGGCACACAGATGTTCACTACGTTCACTATTAATGTAGCGGGATTTTAAGAGAAATATAATATTTCCCAAAAGTGATGAAAAGAAAAGAAATACGGAGTATTTCAACAATAATTCTTAATTTTTAATTCTTAATTATTAATTCGAAACCAACTTACTTTAGGTCTGGTATTTACTATATACATTCGAATAGGCTTTGTTGCAGCAGTAATTAAATCGTGTAACAGTGTTAATTAACAGGAGGCTTGTTGGTGAAGAATTATATATATGTAAAAGGTGCCAGGGAGCATAATTTAAAAAATATAGACATTACTATTCCCCGGGATAAATTGGTGGTATTTACCGGGGTGTCAGGTTCAGGTAAATCCAGTTTGGCCTTTGACACCATATACAGTGAAGGCCAGCGTCGCTATGTAGAGTCGCTTTCTACTTATGCCCGTCAGTTCCTGGGGCAGATGGACAAACCTGATGTAGACTATATAGAGGGTCTTTCCCCGGCTATTTCTATAGATCAGAAATCCACCTCTAACAATCCCCGTTCCACTGTGGGGACGGTGACGGAAATCTATGACTACCTGCGTTTGCTTTTTGCCCGGGTAGGTACACCGCATTGTCCACATTGTCACAAACCGATTATGCGGCAGACAGTAGACCAGGTGGTGGATAGCCTGTTAAACTTGCCCCCCAAAACTAAAATTAAGGTATTAGCTCCGGTAATCAGAGGCCAAAAGGGTGAGCATAAAAAAACTATTAATAGCTTATTTAGGGATGGTTTTACCCGGCTTATGGTGGATGGTTACGAATATACTTCCGATGAAGAGATTCAACTAGACAAGAATAAAAAGCATAATATTAGTGCTGTGGTTGACCGGCTGGTGATTAAAGATGATATTCGCAGTCGTTTGGCGGAATCACTGGAACTAGCTTTTCAGTTAAGCGAGGGTATTGCGATAGTGCATCGGCTTAAGGAGAATGGGGAAGAAGAAATGATGTTCAGCCAAAACTTTTCTTGTCCGGAATGCGGCTTCAGCCTGCCGGAACTTAGTCCCCGCATGTTTTCTTTTAATAATCCTTATGGAGCTTGCCCGGAATGTGATGGCCTGGGAGAAAAGATGGAAATAGAACCGGATTTGGTAATTAACAAGGACAAGAGCTTGGCAGATGGAGCTATAATTCCCTGGTCAAATAACTTTTCGACATTTTACAACCAGGTTATGTTCACCATGGCGGAAAAGTATAATATTCCCATAGATAAGCCAATTAAGGATTTAAGCCCTGAGCAATTAGATATTATTCTGTACGGAAATGGGGAAGAACGTTTTCAGATAAACTATATAAATGCTTACGGAGACAAAAGGTCTTTTCATAGCAATTATGAGGGTATAATAAATAACCTTAAGCGCCGTTACCGTGAAACTAAATCGGAAATGATGAAAGAGGAATTTGAAAAATACATGACTTCCAGGCCTTGTCCTCTTTGTCAGGGCAAGCGGTTAAAGGAAGAAATAATGTGGGTGCTTATAGATGGCAAATCCATAAATCAGGTCACTGCCATGTCGGTTCAGGAGGCGACCAAGTTTTTTTCAGAGCTTACCCTTGGTGAAAGGGAGGCTTTTATTGCCCGGCAGGTAATTAAAGAAATACAAAGTAGGCTGAAGTTTTTACTTGATGTAGGATTGGGTTACTTAACCCTGGACCGGGCTGCCGGAACCCTGTCCGGAGGAGAAGCCCAGCGCATACGCCTGGCGACTCAGGTAGGTTCCAGTCTGGTAGGAGTTTTATATGTGTTGGATGAACCGAGTATCGGTTTACATCCCCGGGATAATGACCGTCTCCTGGCTACTTTAAAGCGACTGCGGGATTTGGGGAATACGGTAATAGTTGTAGAGCATGACGAAGAAACTATACGGACTGCTGATTATATTGTGGACATCGGTCCCCGGGCCGGTGTTAATGGCGGAGAAGTAGTAGCTCAGGGCAGTTTAGATGATATTATGAACTCGGAGTGCTCTCTTACTGGGCAATATTTGTCTGGCCGATTAGAGATAGATGTGCCCAAACAGCGCCGTAAAGGCAATGGCAAATCGTTGCTGATTAAATCAGCCTCCCATAATAATTTAAAAAACATAGATGTAGCTATACCTTTGGGGAAAATGGTAGTCATCACCGGGGTATCAGGTTCAGGTAAAAGTACTCTGGTAGAAGAAATTATCTATCCGGCTTTGATGAAGAAACTTCATGGGGGCAGATACCGGCCCGGAAAGCATGCCGGGATTAAGGGGATTGAAGCTATAGATAAGGTTATTAATATTGACCAATCCCCAATTGGCAGGACACCGCGTTCCAACCCAGCTACCTATACCGGAGCATTTGACGGTATCCGGGAGCTTTTTGCCAGCACGGCTGAATCAAAGGTAAGAGGTTATAAACCGGGACGTTTCAGTTTTAATGTTCGGGGGGGACGTTGTGAGGCATGTTCTGGTGATGGGATTATTAAAATAGAAATGCATTTTCTCCCTGATGTCTATATCCCTTGTGAGGTTTGCAAGGGTAAGCGCTATAATCGGGAGACCTTAGAAGTAAAGTATAAAGGCAAAACTATTGCTGATGTATTAGATATGACGGTAGATGAAGCAGTAGATTTTTTTGAAAATATTCCTAAAGTACACCGCAAAATCAAGACATTGCAGGAGGTAGGTCTGGGATATATCCGCCTGGGACAGCCGGCTCCATCCCTTTCCGGAGGAGAAGCCCAGAGAGTTAAACTGGCAACGGAATTATCCCGGCGTTCCACTGGTAAAACCATGTATATCCTGGATGAACCAACTACCGGGCTGCATAAGGATGATATTAAACATTTGCTTAGTGTGTTGAATATTTTAGCCGATAATGGCAATACGGTGCTGATTATTGAGCATAATCTGGATGTAATTAAAACGGCGGATTATATTATTGATTTGGGACCAGAGGGCGGAGAAAATGGGGGAGAAATAATTGCTCAAGGTACCCCGGAAGAAGTAGCCCAAAACCCTGTTTCCTATACGGGCAGGTACTTGCGGGAAGTCTTAAAAATAGACGCAGATAGCACAGATTAACACAGAATTACACAGTTAAATTAGACGTTGAGGGACGCTGATCCTTATGATTTTCGCTGATATTTAGTATTAATTCCACTGCCAAAAGTAATAAACATGCATAAGGTTAAATAATCAGGCGCGGAACCCGTATCCAAAGGGCATACGGATGTTCACTGCGTTCACAACTAATGTAGAGGAAATCCAAGGAAAACGGATGTCATTATTTAATGATAAAATTAAAAGAAATACGGAGTATTTCTTCAATAATTCTTAATTTTTAATTCTTAATTCTTAATTTATTAATTCAAAACCCACTTACTTTAGGTCTGGTATTCACTATTATGCATTTGATTAGTAAATATTAGTGTGCTCGGTGTCTAAATTAGTACCTACCTTAAAAGGATGATTTCTATGCTAAAAGAGCGTTTGCGTAATGTGCCCCTTAAGCCGGGGGTTTATCTTTATAAGGATAAGGATGGTAAGGTTATCTATGTAGGTAAAGCCAAAGCTTTGCGTAACCGTATGCGCTCTTATTTCCAATCCCAGGACAGAATGCACCCTAAGGTGCGGGCCTTGATGGCGCGGGTAGCAGACTTTGATTACATTGTGACCGACAGTGAAGTTGAGGCACTTATCCTGGAAAACAACCTTATTAAAGCCTATAAACCCCGGTATAATATAGAATTGCGCGATGATAAGACATATCCCTACCTTAAAATAAGTATGGGCGATGAATACCCCCGCCTTTCCGTGGTGAGAGAAAAAAAAGATGGGGTTTCCCGTTATTTTGGGCCTTATACTGATGTTACCTCTTTGCGCGAGACACTAAGGCTATTAACCCGGGTGTTTCCTTTACGCACCTGCAAGACCCTAAAAGGGGGCAGACGCCCCTGCTTGAACCGTGATATAGGTCATTGCCTGGCTCCTTGCAGTGGAGAACTCAGCCGGGAAGAATACCGCCAGGTGGTGGATGCTTTATTAGATTTTTTACAGGGTAACTTCCGCGAACTCCTGCAGGAGAAAGAAAAGGAAATGAAGATAGCTGCTGCTAATTTGGAATTTGAAAAAGCGGCACGCTTACGCGATCAAATCGAGAGTATTAAGAAAGTTGGGGAAAAGCAAAAAATTAATTTTGCCAGCTCCTTTAACCTGGATATGGTTGTATTAACCGGGGAAGAAAAAGATAGTCTGGTTTTAGTTTTTAATATCCGTCATGGCACTATAATAGCAAAGGATACCTTTTGGTTAAACAAATCTATTGATGAAGATGAAAATCAGCTCATGGAATTTTTCTTAATAAGTTATTATCATGATCGGGACGATATTCCCGATGAGATATTAGTGAGCCATTTACCTGCAGAAATAGAAGTACTGGAATGTTGGCTTAAAGAAAAAAGGGGTCATAAGGTCGATATACGTATACCGCAGCGGGGAGACAAGAAAAGCCTATTAGACATGGGCATAAATAATGTAGCCTTATTATGGCAAGAAAAACATGAAAAGGAGCAAAATAATTTAGCCATTCTTAAGCATTTAAGTAAAGTACTAAATCTGGAAGTTGTCCCCCAAAGGATTGAGTGTTATGATATATCCCACTTGGGGGGAGATGAAACTGTAGCTTCCATGGTGGTTTTTACCGAAGGAGTCGCGGATCGCAAAGCATACCGACGCTTCAAGATGAAGGTAAATCAGAATGATGATTTTGCTTCTTTACGGGAAGCCCTGGAAAGGCGTTTTATGCGGGCCCGGGAAATGGATCCGGCTTTTTTGCCGGAACCTGACCTTATATTAATCGATGGCGGTGCTGGTCAGGTTAATGCCGTAAATAATGTATTAAAGGCGATGCAGGTAGATATACCCCTGTTTAGTCTGGCTAAGAAGAACGAGGAGATATACGCCCCTGGCCATTCTCATCCCCTGCGGCTTCCCCGCCGGGACGTAGCCTTGCAGCTACTACAAAGGTTGAGGGATGAGGCTCATCGTTTTGCTATTGAGTATAATCGTAAGCGTCGGGCCGTAAAGGTCCGGTCGTCAGAAATAGATAATATTAAGGGTATAGGTCCTGTCCGTAAAAAGCAGCTTCTAGGCCATTTTGGCTCGGTTAAAGCCATAAAAGAGGCTTCATTGGAAGAGTTAGCCCAGGTACCTGGCATGAATCGCCAGGCAGCAGAAAATGTATATAACTATTTTCGCCAAGGGAAAGAAAAAGAAGAAGAAGAAAAATGAATAAGTTAGAATTATTTGCTTAATTATTTATTATAATGTAAAAGGATTCCGAAAACCTATAGGAATTTTGAATTATTGCTCCATATCTGTATTTCTTTTATTTTTAATATAGCAGCTTCTTTGAAAATTAGCCTTTATCATAAGAAATCTGCGTCCTTCAGCGTCTTAATAACTAGGGGGGATTATTATGAGCGGTTGGGTTGTCCGGTGGTTGTTAAATATTGCGGCACTTATCCTGACAGCAGCCATCATACCGGCTTTTCAGCTTACCTTCTGGGCGGCTATAGTAGGTTCTATATTCTTGGGGATTATCAATGCAGTCATTCGCCCATTGTTTATTATCTTGACGTTACCCCTGAACATTATGACCCTGGGCCTCTTTACCCTAGTTATTAATGGTTTTATGTTATGGCTTACTTCCATTACTATCAAGGGTTTTGATATTCACGGTTTCGGCTGGGCTATAATATGTGCGCTTCTGTATAGCGTACTTAGTTTTGTAATCAGCTTTATTGTAGATGATGGTAAATATTATTACCACTAAAGGTAAAATAATTTAAGAAAGTGCATGGGCAGGTTTTGCAATGGACCCAATATTGTTCTCTGCAAAATAATAAATATGCATAAGGTTGCATAATTATACGAGGAACACGCCAAATTATAAGGAATATAATATTTTTTCAATAGTGTTGAAATGAAAGAAATACGGAGTATTTCAACAATAATTCTTAATTTTTAATTTTTAATTAAAAACCCACTTAATTTTAGGCTTGCATTTACTATTATGCATTCAAATAGGTTTTTTGGCAGTCGAATAGTTGTTAAATATCAGGGTAAATCATATGAATCAGCGTCCTTCAGCGTCAAAATCTGTGTTATTTTGCGTGTCTGAAGGTCCCGTGTTATCTGTGTCTATTTTCTAATCAAGTTAATATTAATAAAGCCGGGCATTTTAGCTCGGCTTCTTAGTACAGAAATAGAGGTTGGTTACCCGCTGGAAATCGGGGTTAGAGGAGGTTTTCTCGTGATTAGGTTAGTGGCTATAGACTTGGATGATACGCTGCTTGACCCAAGTCTTAAGATAGCAGATAAATGCCTGCAGGCTATAAATGAAGTACAACAAAAAGGGGTATTGGTAACTCTAGCTACAGGCCGTATGTATCGTTCGGCTTTACCTTATGCTCAGCAGCTTAAGGTGGATGTACCATTACTTACCTACCAGGGAGGGCTGGTCAAGAATTCTCTTTCCCAGGAAGTGCTTTATTACCGTCCCTTACCCTCGAAACCAGCAGTAGAAGTTGTCGAATATTTTCAGGCAAACAAGGTTCATGTTCATAGTTATACTGTCGATGAATTGTGTATGGAGTCGCTTACTGAAGAAGGACGTTACTATGTGAGCATTTGCGGAGTGGAGCCTTTGCTTGTTGATGATTTGTTGTCGGTCTGCCGCAACGGTGGTGCTATGAAAATTATGGCGATAACTGACAATAATGAGCTGATGCTAAAAATGGAGAAGGAATTAAAAAATAAATATGGTGATACTTTAAATATTACCCGCTCTAAGCCACTGTTTTTGGAGGTTATGGCGCGGGAAGCCAATAAAGCCGATGCCCTGCGGGTAATTGCTGCTCACTATCAAGTAGACCGAAGTGAGGTAATGGCTATAGGCGACAGTTATAATGATTTAGCCATGCTGAAATGGGCAGGCATTGGTGTAGCTATGGGCAATGCTTGCCAGGAGGTTAAAAATGCCGCTGATTTCGTTACATTTACTAACGAAGAAGACGGCGTAGCCGAAGCCCTGCGCCGATTTGTACTTTAGTGAGGGGAATAGACGCAGATAACACTGGTTGCCACAGATTAATACAGTTTTTATGACGCTGAAAGACGCACCTAAGGCACTACTAATGTTCGCTTTGCTCACAATTATGGCTGCAGAATTCTTATGATTAACACTGATTTGTAATACAACTAAAATGACGGGATCTTTTAAGAATATTAAAAATAAAAAAGCGGTGTTAATCTGTGTGCCCGAAGGGCATGTGTTACAACTATGTCTATTCCGATAGGGGGTATATAACTTGCGGGAATTTGTATTAGCGGTTGATTTGGGAGCGACGAAGATACTTTTGGGTATTGGACCTAAGGATGGTACTATTTTATCAAAAAAGCGCCTGCTTACCCCCTCCGGAGATCCTGCTCAGGTATTGGACGCAATTGTAAACGGGGCTTCACAGTTAATGCAGGATTGCGGGGTTAGCGATAAGGAGATAACTGGAATAGCTGTTGCTACTCCAGGGCCACTGGCTTATCCTGAAGGAATAGTGCGGGACTCTCCTAACCTGAACTGGAAACGGGTGGAGCTAAAAAAGGAGCTGAGCCAGCGTTGGGGGCGTCCGGTTATTGTGGAAAAAGACACTAATATGGCTGTATTAGGGGAATACTATTACGGGCACTATGCCAAGTCAAACCACCTCTTATATATCACAGTCAGTACTGGAATAGGTGGGGGGATTGTTGCTAATGGCCAGTTGTACCGGGGAAATATAGGTGGAGCAGGGGAAGTTGGTCATATGGTTATTGACCCCGGAGGCAGAAAGTGCGGGTGCGGACGTCAAGGTTGTCTGGAGGCTTTGGCTTCAGGTTCGGCAATTTCCCAACAATTAGATGAGATTATAAATCAAGGCCAAGGCCTGGCTATATTAGCCTGTACTCCTCCGGGACAAAAGCCTAGTGCTCGGGAATTAGGCATAGCAGCCCGGGAAGGGGACCGGGAAGCAAGTTTGTTAATAGCTAAAATAGCGGAATATTTGGGGATTGGGGTCGCCAACTTAGTAAATATATTTAGCCCGGGAGCTGTTATTTTCGGTGGAGGGGTTATACTGGGCTTAAAGGACCTGTTACTGAAACCTGTGCGGGATTATGTGTATAAAAACGTCTTTGCTTTAAACCGAGAAGAATTAGTAATCGACTGCACCGAACTGGGGAATGATATAGTACTCTATGGCTGTTTAGCAGCAGTTAATAAAAATTATGTTTGAGGGGGATTTGAAGGTGACTAGTGACATGACAGCGGAAAGGATGATGGAATTCTTATATAGCTTACCAGAGCAATTTGCCGATTGCCTGGAACGGGATTTTTCCCTTACAGCCCGTTATAAAAAGGAGTATCACAATATAGTAGTCTCCGGTCTGGGGGGGTCGGCTATTGGCGGGGATATTTTACGAACTTATGTCGGGCAAAAGGCAAACATACCAGTAGTAGTTGTAAGGGATTATGATATACCAGCATTTGTTAACCAGGATACTTTATTTCTGGCCGTGAGTTATTCGGGGAATACGGAAGAAACTCTCAGTGCATATAGCCAGGCGCAGGAGAAGAAAGCTGCCATAATATGTATAACTACCGGGGGTAAGCTAAAAGCCAGGGCAGATGAAGATGGTAATGCTGTAGTGGTTATACCATCAGGTTTGGTTCCCCGGGCCGCTACCGGTTATTTATTTGCTCCATTAGCTTTGCTGCTGGAAAAATTAGGGATAGTATCAGGTGTACGCCAGGAATTGGAAGAAACGATTACTGTTTTGCGGAAGATGCGGGAAAGCCTTCTTCCCGAGGTCGATACTCCGTATAATCTGGCACGGATGCTGGCTGCAAAAATGAAGGATTCCCTGCCTGTAATATGGGGCACTGCTGGCATAACCGAGGTTGCAGCCTTACGCTTTAAGGCGCAGATAAATGAAAATGCCAAATGCCCAGCATATTACAATGTTTTTCCGGAATTAAACCATAATGAAATTGTAGGTTTCGAAGTTCCTCGAAAGCTATTGCAAGAAATTAGTTGTATTATTCTGAGGGACCAATATGACAATGAGCGGGTGAAGCGGCGTATTGAAATAAGCAAGGATATAATTAAGGACCAGGTTAAAAATATAGTGGAGGTAAACAGCCAGGGACAATCATTTCTTGCCCGCTTTTATTCCCTGGTCTATATTGGCGACTATGCCAGTGTTTATTTGGCTTTGGAATATGGCATAAATCCAACTCCGGTAAAGGTTATTGATTATTTAAAGAATGAATTGGCCAAATAGTGCATAATAATGATTTTGCTACTGCATAAAGTTGAATAATTAAACGCGGAATTTGCGGAGAGTAATAGCCACAGATTGCACCTCCAAAGGGGGCGCTGATGTTCCCTTCGGTCACTATTAAGGTAGCAGGCCCTTCGGGCGCACAGGCTTTGGCACTAATTTTTTCTTTTATACTGACAACTGAGTTATTGCGACAATTTCATTAGTAGTTGCCGGATGCCCTTTGGGTATGCCTTTTAGGCACGGAGCTTATCCCTTATACCACGTATTAACCGTAGCGGAAACTTAAGTTTCCGCTATATAGGGAAAATTATCTTGATATATTTACTAATTTTATCTTAATTCGCGGTGAAGGTTAGTTTTCGCGGAGATTGAACCCTCCGCTTTAGTTAATGGGACAACTTCACTTTTCATAGGCTAAAGACAGTAATAAATGCACAAATTATAAAAGAGGCCAGCGTAATTCACATTAATTTGCATTTGGCTATTTGAGGTGTAATTGTGGAATTATACGGAGATTATCATACCCATTCTAAGCGTAGTGATGGAAGACAGGATGAGGAAGAAATTATCCAGGCGGCACGGGAGCGGGGGTTAAAAGAGGTAGCGATAACTGACCATGGTCCGCTGGCAGCAGTAATAGGGGTAAAAGATGTAAGTGAGTATCTACAGTTACGCGCTAAATTAGATGAAATATCCGTAAAATATCCAGATATAAAAATATTACTGGGGGCTGAAGCTAACATCCGGGATTTAGCAGGAACCTTGGATATTCCACCTGAGGTTATTGAAAAAATGGATATATTAATTGCTGGCCTTCATCCCTATACTCTCCCCACCTCAATTAAGGATGGGTTAAGCCTTATGGTTCAAAATTCCCTGCGCCATTTAAGTCGGGGTCAGCGGGAAAAAGCTGTAAATAATAATACCAAAGCTTGTGTAGAAGCTATATATAATAATCCCCAACTGGACATACTATCTCATCCGGGTTTATTCTTTAATGTAGAGGTAGAAGAAATAGCCCGGGCTTGTGTCCATAATAATGTACTATTTGAAATAAATTGCGCTCACGAATATCCTGATATATCTGCTATAATTAAGGCAGAACGAGAGGGAGTTGATTTTATAATAAATAGTGATGCTCATTTTCCCGATACCGTTGGCAATCTGAATTACGGAAGTGAGCTGGTAAAAAAACTCGATATTGCTCCCGAGCAGGTAATGAACCGGCGTGAGGGAGGAGGCTATATACAATGGCGCAAAAAGAAGGAACGCTACAAATTCTCATAATCACTGGACTATCTGGAGCAGGTAAGACCCAGGTTGTTAATTGCCTGGAGGATATGGGTTATTATTGCGTCGATAACATGCCTCCTGCGCTGTTAATGAAATTTGTGGAACTCAGTTTACAGTCAGAAGGCCGTGTGGATAAAGTTGCCCTGGTTATAGATGTCAGGGGAGGGGATTTTTTCAGAGACTTATCCCAGTCCTTAAATGATCTGGAGACAGATAAAATATTTTATGAAATTATTTTCCTAGAGGCGGCAGATGAAGTCCTAGTGCGGCGTTTCAAGGAATCGCGGCGGCGCCATCCTTTGTCCGATCGGCGGCAGTTGTTAGAGTCAATACAGTTGGAAAGGAAGATGTTAGAGGAACTGAGAGGACGTGCTAATCTGATAATCGACACAAGTTCGCTTTCCCCCCGGGAGCTCAAAGAAAAATTGCAAAGCCGCTATTGTGAAAGTCGTACCTCCCAGTTTACTATAAACATTGTCTCCTTCGGTTATAAATGGGGCATCCCCCTTGATTCCGATATTGTTATAGATGTTAGGTTTTTGGCTAATCCTTTTTATGATCCCAAAATGCGCAAACTTACCGGTGAAGATCGGGAAGTCATTGAATACGTCCTAGATTCACCGATAACCAGGTCATTTATTCGCCGTTTCTTAAACCTGCTAAAGTTTTTAATACCCTATTATGTCCAGGAGGGTAAAACTAATCTTGCCGTATCCATAGGCTGTACCGGAGGGCAACACCGCTCAGTGGTGCTAGCTGATTATATAGCTAAACAGCTTAAGAAGGTGGGATATAATGTCTGGACACGGCATAGAGATGTTGCAAGATATAAAATGAAGGAGTAGATGGAACTGGTATGCAAGAACCGGGAATTGTTGTAATAGGTGGCGGTACCGGCCTGTCGGTTTTATTAAAAGGCCTAAAAAAATATACCTCAAGGCTTACAGCGATAGTAACTGTTAGCGATGATGGTGGTAGTTCAGGAAGATTACGGGTTGAGCTGGGGGTATTGCCCCCAGGTGATATACGTAATTGTCTAGTTGCTTTGGCTGAAACAGAAACCCTGATGGACCGTGTATTTCAGCATCGTTTCCAGCAAGCGGGCAGTTTGCAAGGACATAATCTAGGTAATTTACTTCTGGCAGCGATGGCTGAAATTACGGGTGATTTTGTGACTGCTATTGCTGAGGTTAGCAAGGTACTGAAGGTAAGGGGGAAGGTAATCCCTGCAACTTTGGAACCGGTAACTCTGGGAGCTATTATGACAGATGGTACCCGGGTAATGGGTGAAACTGCTATTCGCGATTATGGGGGAAAAATTCAGGATATTTTCTTGACCCCAGAATGCCATCCGGCACCAAATACCTTGAAGGCTATCCAGGAAGCAGATGCTATAGTAATGGGCCCAGGAAGCCTTTACACTAGTATTATCCCCAATTTATTGGTTAAGGGTATCAGAGAAGCGATTGTACAATCACCTGCCATTAAATTTTATGTTAGCAACATTATGACCGAAAAGGGGGAAACGGACGAATTCACCGCAGCTGATCATCTCCGGGCAATAACCAAGTATTTAGGACAGCCTGTAGTTCACCATGCCATAGTAAATTGTGGCCAGATTGATGATAACAGGTTGCAGCGTTACCAGGAAGAAAGAGCGGTTCCCGTAAAATCAGCCCGGGAAGAAATATTGCAGATGGGGGTTAATGCTATAGAGAGTGATTTGGTATCGCAAACTGATGTTGCCTGGCATGACTCCAACAAACTAGCCCAGGTGATAATAGAAAACATTAAAAAAAATAATTAATACCAAAGGGAGGTGTTAAAGGAGTAATTTAAAAAAATGAGTTTTTCTAATGAGGTTAGAAATGAGCTGGCACGGGTAATTCCGGAAAAGGATTGTTGCTGTAAAGCGGAACTTCTTGGACTACTGAAGCAGGGAGCTTCGCTGGTATATGATGGCGATGTGCCGACACTTTTAAAGGTACAGGCCATCAATGCAGCAACAGCCCGCAAAATATTCCGGCTCATGAAAGAGAGCTTTGGCCTTCAATGTACTGTTGACATTAGAAATCGCAAAAACTTTTTTAAATTTAAAGTTTATGAGATAAATACGGACTTATTGAAAAATGATAATTTGTCAATTTTGCAGGAATTGCAACTCTTAAAGTCTAATAATAATAAATGGAATTTGAATACTGAATTTAGTGGCAAAACTTGTTGTAAACGGGCATACTTAAGAGGAATTTTTTTAAGTCGGGGGTTTATCAACCGGCCTGAAGGCGAATATCATTTGGAAATTGTATTTAATGATGGTAAATTGGCAGCACAAGTACAGAAGATTTTAAGCCGTTTTGATATTCCCATCCGAAGTTTTATTAGGAAGAATAATATAGTTTTATACCTTAAGGAAAGTGAGAAAATCAGTGACTTTTTGCGGGTAGTAGGCGCTAACAGAGCTTTGCTTAATTTTGAGAATGCACGCATTCTCAAGTCAATGCGCAACACAGTAAACCGTCAGGTAAACTGTGAAACTGCTAATCTAGCCAAAACCATTGAAGCATCAGTCCGTCAGATAGACTTAATCAAAAGAGCGATGAAAAAAGAAGGGTGGAAAAGCCTATCACCTCAGCTTAAGGAACTGGCACTTCTCCGGGTCAACTATCCCGATTATTCTTTAAAGGAATTGGGTGAACTAACCGATCCTAAGCTAAGCAAGCCAGGTGTTGCATACCGTATGCGCAAACTGGAAAAATTAGCTGAAGATATTCTGGGAGAATAGTTGACTAAATGGGTTAATTGTTTATAGAGAAATAAAGAAGGGAAACGGGCTAGAGAAAAGGGGGATCTACATGCGCTTATCACATGATGTTTTTCTGGAACAACAACAAAAACTGCTTATGACTCCGGAATTACGTCAAGCAATTGCCATTTTACAGATGTCTACGCTCGAATTAACCGAATATATACAAAGAGAACTCGAGGAGAATCCTTTTTTGGAGGAAAAGGAAGACCCCGTAGAAATTGATAGAGAAAGCATTGAAAACGATAATACTAGAATGGAAGATTGGCTGGAATTTTTCCATGATCGTGATATTGGATATACCCCCAGTGATAAAGAAGAAGAGAAGTCATTCGATAATTTTTTAACACGCCGACCAAGCCTATATGAACACCTTGAATTTCAACTCCATATTACTGCTAAAACAGAAGAAGACCTCGCCATAGGTAACTATCTAATAGGAAGCATCGACAACAATGGTTATCTCTGTGTAGATTTAGACGAAGTAGCCCAGAAACTTAATGTATCTAAAAAAAAGGTTGAAGATGTTCTTTCCTTAATTCAGTCTTTTCATCCTCATGGAGTAGGAGCACGCGACCTGGCCGAATGCCTTCTCTTGCAGTTACGTCATTATGGCAAAGAATGTGATATTGCCAAAACTATTATTAATAATCACTTAGGGGATTTGGCTCGAGGTAAACTGAATAAAATTGCTCAGACATTAGGAATTACAGTTCAGAAAGTGCAGAATATATGTGATTTAATAAGGACCCTTGATCCTAAGCCGGGTTTGCAATATAGCAACAATAACGAAATTAAATATGTACTTCCCGATGTTTTTGTGGAAAAGGTAGATGGAGAATATATAGTTATAGTTAATGATTTTAATTTCCCTCGCCTGATAATAAATCAAGTTTACGAAAATATCCTTCGCCAACCTAACGCTTTCCCCTCAGATGCCCGGAAATATCTGGAGGAAAAAATGGGATCAGCCATATGGCTTATTCGCAGCATTGAGCAGAGACGTATGACCCTTTACAAAGTAGCACGCTGTATCGTTGATATTCAGAATGAATTCCTCGATCATGGGGTAGAATATATGAAGCCGCTTAATCTTAAACAGGTGGCAGAGATAGTGGATGTTCATGAATCAACTGTTAGCCGGGCTACCACCAATAAATATATCCAGACTCCTCAGGGACTGTTCGAATTGAAATATTTTTTCAGCAGCGGAGTCGATTCCTGTTGTGGAAGCACCAAAGTCTCGTCTAAAAGCATAAAACACATGTTGGAAGAAATGGTAGCCGCAGAAGATCCGACTAAGCCCTTGAGTGATGATGCAATTGCCAAATTATTAAACAAAAAAGGTATACGTATTTCCCGTCGTACCGTGGCTAAATACCGTCATGAATTAGGAATACTATCCACTATGGCACGCAAGCGCTACTAAACTAAAATGTAAATTTTAAAGAGGCAGGTATTTGACATCTAGTGATAAAAGGCGTCAATATACCTGCCCTTTTCTATTTTTATGCATCATTTTTCCTCTATTGTGATATAATAATTAAGAAAATCAGTTTTCATGTGTTGTAGATTTGATATTTTTGGGACAATTTTGTCCCGGATTGAAAAAATCTAACCACCATAGTTTTGAGGGTAAAAAACAATGTATAGATTCTTTTCCTTAATGGAACAATTTGCCCCTGATACCCTGGAAACAATTCAGGTTAGATATCAGATTATGCGCCAAGTTATTCATCGGCAGCCTTTAGGAAGAAGACAATTGGCTAAGGATCTGGGCCTTACGGAAAGGACTGTTCGCAGCGAGATAAACCTGTTAAAGGAAAGGGGAATAATAAACATCACCCCAGCAGGAATATATGTTACACCTGTTGGAGGAAAACTGTTGCGTGATATTGACGAAATAATTCCCTTTTTATATCAAACGCAAACATTAGCGGAAAAAATAAAACAATTATTTAATATACCTGAAGTAATAGTAGTTCCAGGGGATTCCAATACTGATCCCCTTACCAAGAAGGACCTGGGGAGAGTTGCGGCTCGTTATCTTCGTAAAGTCCTGTATCCCTCCTGTACTTTGGCAGTTACTGGTGGTACTACTCTGGCAGAAATGGCTGAAGCTATGGAATCAGGAATACATTTAACAGATGTCCTGGTGGTACCAGCCCGAGGAGGTTTGGGGGAGGAAATGGAACTACAGGCTGGGACAATTGCGGCGAAAATAGCCAAAGCTATTGGTGCCCAGTATCGATTGCTCCATATTCCTGATAACCTGGAAAAAAGCACGGTAGAGATTTTGAAAAAGGATCCCCATATTGGCCGGATAGTGAAAGATATTAAGGCTGCTAACATACTGGTACACGGCATCGGATCAGCTTTGGAGATGGCTAACCGTCGCCGCTTTAGTGCTGCAGAAATAAATTTCTTATTACAAAATAATGCCGTAGGTGAAGCACTTAGATATTATTTTGATGTTAGGGGTAAAATAGTTTTTGAAGTTCAAGGGATTGGTTTGGAGCTAGATGACCTTAATAACATTTCCCTTATAATTGCGGTTGCCGGTGGAAGTAATAAAGCTAAGGCTATTAAAGCGGTAATCAGCAAGTTACAGGAGAGCGTCCTCATTACCGATGAGGGTGCAGCAATGGAAATAATTAAGGATTAAATAAATGGAAAGGAAGGATAAGATGTCGGTTAAAATTGCCATTAATGGTTTCGGGAGAATTGGCCGATTAGTAACCCGAATAGCCCTGGAGAGAAATGATTTGGAGCTAGTGGCTATAAATGATTTGGGAGATGCCAAGGCTAATGCCCACCTTTTTAAGTATGACTCAGTACATGGCACCTATCCGGGAGAAGTGTCAGCTGAATCGGATTGCCTCTCAATAAACGGAAAGGCAATTCGTTATCTTACTAAAAAAGACCCGGAACAGCTCCCCTGGAATGAATTGGGGGTAGAAATCGTGGTTGAGTCTAGTGGTGCCTTCCGCGATCGGGAAAAGGCAGCCAAACATTTGCAGGCAGGGGCTAAGAAAGTCATCATTACTGCACCCGCCAAAGGAGTTGACCTCACTCTGGTCATGGGAGTAAACCACGATAAATACCAACCTGAATTCGATGTTATTTCCAATGCTTCTTGTACTACCAATTGCCTGGCTCCGGTAGCTAAGGTTTTAATCGAGAATTTTGGCATAGTTAAAGGACTAATGAATACTATTCATTCTTATACTAATGACCAGCGTATTTTAGATTTGGCTCATAAAGATTTTAGGCGGGCTAGGGCTGCAGCATTGTCAATGGTGCCAACTTCCACCGGGGCCGCCACTGCGGTGGGTCTGGTTATTCCGGAACTTAAGGGCAAACTGGATGGCATGGCAACTCGGGTACCTACTCCCGACGTTTCTTTGGTTGACCTAACTGTAGAATTAGAAAAGGCAGCCTCAGTTGATGCTATTAATGAAGCTTTTAAGACCGCCAGTGATACTAATCTAAAGGGTATTCTTAAATATACCGAAGAACCTCTTGTTTCCAATGATTACAGAGGGGATTGCCATTCTTCAATCGTCGATGGCCTATTAACTATGATGGTCGGCGATCATATGGCCAAGGTTATTGCCTGGTATGACAATGAATGGGGTTATTCCGTACGAGTTGTTGATGCCGTAGAGTATATCGCTAAGAGCATTTAAGTTTTTTGAATTATTTTGCATTCGCATCAGGGGTTTTGCAGCAGAATGAATAATTGGTTTTGGAGGTGTCTCATTTGAGAAGTATTAGGAATGCGGAACTTGAAGGGAAACGTGTTTTAATGCGGGTAGACTTCAATGTTCCTATGGACAAGGAAGGGAATATACTTGATGATACCAAAATGCGGGCCGCTCTTCCCAGTATGGAATACGCTTTAAGCCATAACGCTAAACTAATACTTATGAGCCATCTGGGCAGACCCAAAGGTAAACCGGATAGGAAGTATAGTCTTAAGAGTTTAGTTGGTCACTTGGAAAGTTTATTACAAGCCCCCGTAATTATGGCTGACGATTGTATAGGGCCATCAGTTACCGAACAAATTAATGCCATGGAAACCGGGGAAGTGCTATTATTAGAAAACTTGCGTTTTCATCCGGAAGAAGAAAAGAATGATCCGCAATTTTCCGAAGAATTGGCCAAACTAGGCGATATTTATATAAACGATGCCTTTGGTACCGCCCACCGCGCTCATGCTTCGACTGCAGGCGTAGCTGATTACTTACCTGCTTATGCCGGTTTTCTTATGGAACAGGAAGTAAAAATGTTAAATCAGGTGTTAAATTCCCCGGAAAGTCCACGAATGGCCATAATGGGTGGAGCCAAGGTTAAGGATAAACTAAGCCTAATAGGCAACCTGATGAATAGAATGGATGTCATATTAATTGGCGGCGGAATGGCGAACACCTTTCTAAAGGCAGCCGGTAAAAATATAGGAGCCTCCATGTTTGAGCCGGATTTGCTTGAGGAAGCAGCTAGGTTACTAAATACAGGTGCCAAGACCAGGATTTTAATTCCGGTAGATGTAGTAGTAACGGATGAAATTAGCGCTAATGGTAAGACGGAAGTTGTTAGTGTTGATGCAATTCCGGCTGATAAAGTGATTGCCGATATTGGACCACGTACCCTTGATATTTACAAACAGGAAATTAATCAAGCCAAAACTATTATATGGAACGGCCCCGTGGGGGTTTATGAATATGAGCAATTTGCCAACGGAACCAAGGAAATAACAACGGCAATGGCCAATTCCTCTGCGGTTACTGTTATTGGCGGAGGCGATTCCGCTGTTGTTGCCCATGATTTGGGGTTAGAAGCCAAAATAACGCATGTATCTACCGGAGGCGGTGCTACATTAGAATTCCTGGAAGGGAAGAAACTGCCTGGCGTAGTGGCCTGCGGAGCATAACAGGGCGAAAGGGGATGTTTCTTTGAGGATCCCAATGATGGTAGCTAATTGGAAAATGAATAAAAATATTGAAGAAACCGAGCTGTTTGCCCGGCAGTTATTACCCTTGCTTGAAGGAGTATCGGGAGTTGAAGTAGTTATCTGTCCTCCTTTTGTTAATCTCCCGGCATTACACAACATATTAGCAGGTTCACAGGTGAAAATAGGAGGACAGAACCTTTTCTGGGAAGTAAAGGGTGCCTACACAGGAGAAATTTCCCCTTTAATGCTTAGAGATGTAGGTTGTAACTATGTTATTTTGGGGCATTCGGAACGACGTCAGATAATAGGTGAAAACGATACTATAATTAACCGTAAAGTAAAAGCGGCTCTAAATGCCGGAATTATTCCTATCCTTTGTGTTGGGGAAACCCTGCAGGAGCGGGAGAATCAAAAGGCACGGGAAGTTGTGAAGGAGCAGCTTACCCAGGGTCTTAAAGATATTGTTTTTGCTCCCGGAGACCTGGTAATTGCTTATGAACCTGTATGGGCTATTGGTACGGGGGTCAATGCCAGCAGTGATGATGCCCAGGATATGATTAGTTTTATAAGGATTTATCTGGCTCGTCTCTATCAGCCCGAGCTGGCTGAATCGGTTCGCATACTTTATGGTGGAAGTGTTAAACCAGAAAATATTGCCGAATTCATGGCGGAAAAGGATATTGATGGAGCATTGGTAGGTGGTGCAAGTTTGCAGGCTGATTCCTTTGCTCGTATAGTGAGGTATAAACAAAATGGCAATTAAACCTGTAGTTTTAATGATACTGGATGGATGGGGGTTGCGTGATTCAGCCGGGGATAATGCTGTAACTCTGGCTGAGCCCGCAAATTTTTATCGCTTACGTGATAATTACCCTTATACCTGTTTGCAATGCTCTGGCCTTAATGTCGGATTACCTCGGGGGCAAATGGGGAACTCTGAGGTAGGACATTTAAATATAGGTTCTGGCAGAATTGTATATCAGGAGATAACTCGCATTAGCAATGCTATAGAAGACGGGAGTTTTTTTACTAATCGGGAGTTAAATTCTGCGGTAGATTATGCTCTTAAGAACCAGGGAGCCCTCCATTTAATGGGATTGCTTTCCGATGGGGGAGTACATAGCCATATTGAGCATTTATATGCACTGTTGCAATTGGCTCGGGATAAGGGTTTAGAAAAAGTTTTTGTACACGCCTTTCTAGATGGCCGCGATGTTAGCCCGAAAAGTGCAGTTGAATTTATATCAGCACTGGAGAATAAGATGAAAGAGTTAGGTGTGGGGAAAATAGCTTCTCTGTCTGGACGTTATTATGCTATGGATAGGGATAACCATTGGGACCGGATTGAGAAAGCTTACAATGCTCTGGTTTTAGGAGAAGGGGTTAAGGCTCCTAATCCTTATGCCGCTATTGAAAATAGCTATGAAGTAAGGATTTATGATGAATTCGTAGAGCCAGTAGTTATTGTTGATGAAAAGGGCGTTCCCGTAGCTACGATAAAAGACGGTGACGGAGTTATTTTCTTTAATTTCCGAGCTGATAGGGCCCGGGAGATAACTCGCGCCCTGGTGGATCCGGAAATGGATAAATTTAATCGCCGGGTACGACCGCAGATTTATTATGTCTGTATGACCCAATATGATGTTACTATTGATGCGCCAGTAGCATTTTTGCCGCAAAGTCTGGAAAATACTTTAGGAGAAATCCTGGGAAAACAGGGACTGCATCAATTAAGAATTGCCGAGACAGAGAAATATGCTCATGTGACTTTCTTTTTTAACGGTGGAGTAGAAGAACCGAATCCAGGGGAAGATCGTATACTTATTCCTTCTCCTAATGTAGCTACCTATAATTTAAAGCCGGAAATGAGTGCTTATGAAGTTACGGAGCGTGTGCTTAAGGAAATTGAACGCGATTATTATGATGTTATTATAATAAATTTTGCTAATCCAGATATGGTAGGTCACACCGGGGTATTAGATGCTGCCATAAAGGCAGTTAAGGCTGTTGATGAATGTATGGCGCAGATAGTAGATAAGGTATTGGCGCATAAAGGGTGTGTACTTATTACTGCTGACCATGGTAACTGTGAGCTTATGGTTGACCCGGAAACGGGCAGCCCTCATACTGCTCATACAACGGATGAGGTGCCTTTTATCTTGGTGGGGGATATGTTTAAAGGCTGTAGCCTGCGCAAAGAAGCCTCTCTTCGGGATATTGCCCCTACCATATTGACTTTGCTGGATATACCCATACCGGAAGAAATGACCGGGAAATCGCTTATTGAATTGTGATTATGAATTTTGAATGCATAATTTTGTTTCTCCTACAAAAAGAAATAAATATGCCTAAAGTTGAATAATTTGACGCGGACCTCGCGGAGGGGGAATAGACACAGATTACAAAGGTCCTTTGGTCGCACAGATTAACACGGTTTTAATAGACACTGATAGACGCTGAAATTTATGAATAACACTGAAATTCTTAATTAAATTTTTAATTCTTAATTCTTAATTCCAAACCCACTTACTTTAGGCCTGGTATTTACTGTTATGCGTTCGAATAGGCTTTTTTGCAGCAGAATCAACTATTAAATTGGAGGGATTATTAAGATGAGTGTTATCGTTGATGTTTATGGGCGGGAAGTATTAGATTCGCGGGGTAATCCCACGGTAGAAGTTGAAGTAGTATTAGAAGATGGTACCATTGGACGGGCTATAGTCCCTTCCGGTGCTTCTACTGGTGCTCATGAAGCAGTAGAGCTACGCGATGGTGATAAAAAGCGCTACAATGGCAAAGGTGTTTTAAAGGCAGTAGAGAATGTTAATACAATTATTGCTCCGGAAGTAATCGGGATGGACTGTACTCATCAGGTAGATATTGATACCCTGATGATAGAACTGGATGGTACCCCCAATAAAGGCAAACTGGGTGCCAATGCTATATTAGGCGTATCCCTGGCTGTCGCCCGGGCAGCTGCTGACTATCTGGGCATTCCGTTATATCAGTATATTGGAGGAGTAAATGCCCGCGAATTACCTGTTCCTATGATGAATATCTTAAATGGCGGCAAACATGCCGATAATAATGTTGATATCCAGGAATTTATGATCATCCCCACTGGCGCATCTTCTTTCGCGGAAGGTTTACGTATGTGTGTAGAAGTCTACCATGCTCTCAAAAAAGTGCTTAACGGCAAAGGTCTGGCAACAGCTGTTGGAGATGAAGGTGGGTTCGCCCCTGATTTGCCCTCTAATGAGGCGGCTATTGAGGTGATTTTAGAAGCTATTGCTGAGGCTGGTTACGAGGCAGGAAAAGACATTTATTTAGGACTTGATGTAGCTGCTACTGAATTGTATCGGGAGGGCAAATACCACCTGCAAAGCAACCAGCAGGTATTATCCTCGGAAGAAATTGTGGATTTTTATGCTCAACTGGTAGAAAAATACCCAATCATATCAATTGAAGACGGACTGGCTGAGGATGATTGGGATGGTTGGAAGCTGTTAACCGATCGCATAGGCCATAAGGTGCAACTGGTAGGAGACGATCTTTTTGTTACTAATACGAAAAGATTAGCCCAGGGGATTGAACGGGGGGTTTGCAACAGCATACTAATAAAGGTTAACCAGATAGGAACCTTAACGGAAACCCTGGAAGCTATTGACATGGCTCGTAGAGCTGGGTATACCTGTATAATATCTCATCGTTCAGGGGAAACCGAAGATGCAACTATTGCTGATATTGCTGTAGCTACCGGCAGTGGACAGATCAAAACTGGAGCCCCAGCCAGAACGGACCGGGTGGCAAAATATAACCAGCTGTTGCGAATTGAAGAAGAACTGGACGAATACGCAATTTACCGGGGAATTAAAACATTTTACAATCTCAAGAAATAAAGCAAGTATTTTGTTTTCCACCTTTTTGTGATAGAATATATTCTGACTTTAAACAGAGATATAACTGTTTAAATAGTGGAATTGGTAATCGGAGGTGGAAACATGTTAAAGACCGTTTTAATAATAATTCAGGTACTACTGGCTCTGGGTCTGATTGCTACTATTCTTCTTCAGTCCGGTAAAAGTGCTGGTTTGTCGGGAAGTATAGCTGGTGGCGGAGAAACTATTTTTGGCAAGAAGAAAGGTTTGGACGAATTACTCAGCAAAATAACTGCTTGGGTAAGCGCTTTATTTATGATTGTTACCTTGTTAATAGCGCTTGTTTAAATTGATGTTTTTTTAGCAAGAAAATAATATCCTACATAGCTGTCAGATTTATATCTGGCAGCTTTTTTACAATGGTCCTTTCTTTTGGCACTGCTTAATTAATCAATGCTATAATTAGTTTATTACGGTAATTAGCCCCAAGACTATCATCGGGAGGTAATTATTATTTACATATATCCTCAGGCCGAATCGTTCTTTTTAAGTGGTAGCCAGGAGATAGCATTACTTTTTCTACATGGTTTTACTGCTTCCCCATCAGAGTTATACCCTACCGCTCAAATTATATACCAACAAAGCAACTATACTATATATGCTCCTTTGCTGCCCGGACATGGTTCTACCCCCCGTGAACTAATGCGTTGTCGTTGGGAAGATTGGTTTGCTGCGGTTGAGCATGAAATTAATAGCTTGAAGGAGCGTTATCAACAGCTTTATGTAGCTGGATTATCTATGGGTGCCTTGCTAAGTCTTTATGCGGCTATTCTTATTCCTGGACTTAAGGGGGTAATTGCTATTAATGCCCCCATTTTTAATTGTTCCCCTTTATTGACTACTGTAAGCCCTCTATTTCGCTATTTTAAGCCGTATTACCCGAAAAGGGATCGCCTGCGTATGCGGGAATTGGAGGAGCAAGGCCGTTTTGCCTATGATGTAATTCCGGTTAAGGCTTATCTGAGTCTAAATAAGCTACGTAATTTAGTATTACAAAAAGTTGATACCATTAAATTACCAGTCTTATTGATACAATCTATGCAGGATAAAACGGTACAACCGCGCAGTGCCTACTATTTGCAGGAGAAAATAGCTGATTCCAGGCTTTTAGAACTGCCCTATTCTGATCATATAGCTACCATGGGTAAGGAAAAAGACAAAATTGCCCAAGCTATTATTGAGTTTATAAGTGGTAATAGACGCTGAAAGACGCTGAATATTATGAATCACACTGATTTTTTAATGTTTTTATAATGACATCGGAGTCGTTGCCTATTTTTATTCGTGGTTGTATCTTTCGGACATAGGTGTTTGATCTCGTACCTTAAAGTTCAGCCATATTAGTTGTATTAATAAATCAGCGATAATCATAAGAAATCAGCGTCCTTCAGTGTCTGAAAATATTTAAAACATGGGAGGCAGAGATGATGTTAAGAGATGAAGCATTGGCTTTACTTAAGCAGTATGTTCATAGTGAGAACCTAATTAACCATTCCCTGGCGGTGGAAGCAATTATGAAAGGCTTGGCCCGCCGGCTGGGAGAAGATGAGGAAAAATACGCTTTGGCTGGTTTGCTGCATGACATTGATTATGATTTTACTGCCGACAATGTCGAAGCTCATTCGATAAAAGGAGCAGAAATCTTAGAGGAACATGGTCTTCCGGCGGACATAGTATATGCAGTAAAGGTCCACAATGATGCACATGGTCTGGAGCGGAAGACGATGATGGACAAAGCCTTATTTGCCACTGACCCGGTTAGCGGCTTTATTACCGCTGCAGCCCTGGTAAGACCAGATAAGAGCCTGGAAGGTGTTGAATTAAAATCTCTTAAAAAGCGTTTTAAAGAAAAAGCTTTTGCTCGGGGTGCCAGCCGTGATAAAATGGCTACTTGTTCGGAAATGGGATTAGAGTTAGACGAATTTCTATCCATTGCCCTGGAAAGTATGAAAACAATTGCAGCGGATATAGGCTTATAAGATAAATATTCGGGAATAATATAAAAAAGCTAGTAGGGATTTTTAAGGAGGATTTATGATCGACAGCAACAGCATTCTGGAGCATATGCGCCAGGAGAGCTACCGACCTCTTAGTTATCATGAACTCAAAGAGGTTTTGGCGGTAAGCGATGAAGATGAGGATAAATTTGTAAAGCAATTAGGACGCCTGGAAAAAGAAGGCGAGATAGTTAAGACTCGCAAAAACAAATATGGTCTCCCGGAAAAAATGAATCTGGTCAGAGGAACTATGCGATTAAACCAGCGGGGTTATGGAATATTAGTGCCTGATGATGTCACATGCCCGGAAGTTTTTGTATATGGCGGCGGACTTAATGGTGCTATGCATTCTGATAAGGTCTTGGTAAGGCTGAGCGCCGGTCATAGCACCGGACAGCGCCCTGAAGGGGAAGTAATTCGAATAATAAAACGAGCTAATCATCAGTTGGTGGGTACTTACGAAAAAGGAAGAAAGAAAAGGAGCCGGGTGATACCTGATGACAACCGTCACTATTATCCTGTCTATATCAAGCCGGTAAGAAAGATATCCGTAAAAGATGGGGACAAAGTGCTGGTAAACATAACCTCATGGCCGGACCGGGATGGGACCTTGGAAGGTAAAATTGTAGAGGTACTAGGCCGCAAAGGTGATCCTGGACTTGATTTACAAATAGTTATTAAAAAGCATGGTTTAAGGACCGATTTTCCCGCTGCCGTACTTGAGGAAGCGAGACAGGTAGCTCAACCCGTAACGGAGGAGGAAATAAACCAGCGCCGGGATTTGCGAAGTTTAACTATGGTTACCATTGACGGTGAGGATGCCAAGGACCTGGATGATGCTGTTTCCATTGAGAGGATTCCCGCAGGTTACAGACTAGGAGTTCATATTGCTGATGTTTCTCATTATGTTAAGGAAGGCAGCCGCTTGGATCGGGAGGCTTATGCCCGTGGTACCAGTGTTTATCTGGTAGATAAGGTATTGCCCATGTTACCGCCGGAGCTGTCCAATAATATTTGCAGCCTTAACGCTAGGGAGGATCGCCTGGCCATAAGCTGTATAATGGACATTGATCATAAAGGACAGGTTATAAACTACGATATTTCTAAGTCCGTAATTAATATTAATGAGCGTATGACCTATACTGCGGTTAACCGCATTTTGGCTGATGATAAAGAAGAGCAAGAAAAATATAAGGATTTGTGTGGCACTTTTTTCCTGATGAAAGAACTGGCAGATATTCTAAGGGCTAGGCGCATGCGGCAAGGCAGTCTGGACTTTGATTTTCCGGAATCCAAGGTGCTGGTTGACGAAAACAGTTTTCCGGTGGAAATAAAACTCCTGGAACGCGGACCAGGGGAGATGCTGATTGAGGACTTTATGATAAAGGCTAATGAGGTTGTGGCCGAGCATATGTACTGGCAGCAGATTCCTATCCTTTATAGGGTTCACGAAAAGCCGGATGAGGAGTCCCTAGCTAAACTTAATATGGTTTTAGGCGGTTTTGGCCATAAAATTACAGCGAGGAAGATTGAATCTTTTGTTTTTCAAAATATTTTAGAAAAAATTAAGGGTAAACCGGAAGAACAGATGATTTCCATGGTAATGCTACGCTCCATGAAACATGCCCGTTATGCTCCGGAAGCTCTGGGTCATTTTGGTCTGGCCTCAAAATATTATTGCCATTTTACCAGCCCTATTCGTCGCTACCCTGACCTGGTAGTGCACCGGGCTTTAACTGCTCTTTTAGAAGGCAAAATGAATAATAAAAAGCGCTCTAGCTGGGAAAATAAAATGGGTTTGGTAGGAGAACATTGTACCTTACAGGAAATTAAGGCTGAGGAAGCCGAAAGAGAATTGCTTGATATTAAAAAAGCTCAGTATATGAAACAGTTTGTAGGGGAAGAGTTTACCGCGCGTATATCCTCTATTGTCTCATTTGGCTTTTTTGTACAACTGGATAATACTGTTGAAGGCCTGGTGCATATTTCCAGCATTACTGATGATTACTACGAGTTTAATGACCGTAATTACACTTTATTAGGCCGCCATACGGGTAGGAAATTTGCTATTGGTGATGAGGTGCGAGTGCAGTTAGTTCGGGTTGATGTAGACGAAGCCCAGATTGATTTTGAACTGATAGAATAGAGGAAAATGGACGCACATTTTATAGACGCTGAAGGACGCGGAACTTTATGAATAACGCTGATTTTTAAAATATTCCTACTGACGTCGGAGCACCTACTACTATTTTCATTAGTGATTATGCCATACGGGCACGGGGGTAGTTAGAAAATAGACACTGAACAACATACCTAAGGAGGTTAAGTCAGGAATTAACGAGGAGTGTTAGACTTGCTATTATTTGGCCTTCTTGACCAATAACCAGATTTAAGTTATAATCTAGTAGCAGTATAAAATGAAGCAAAAGCCCTGGCCTTGATGGAGCAATTGAGGCGAGGGTTATTTTGTCGGGGTGTTTTTATGGTTAAGCAAAAGGGAATAAAACCAGTAGTTGATAATCGCAAAGCTCGGCATAACTACCATATAAAAGAAAGCCTGGAGGCAGGGCTGGTTTTGGTAGGAACTGAGGTCAAATCTTTGCGCGTGGGCAAAGGCAATTTGCAGGATGCTTATGCTACGGTCAAAGATGGTGAAGTATGGGTGAATAATTTCCATATCAGCCCTTATGACAAAGGCAATCGCTTTAACCATGATCCCCTTAGGCCCAAAAAGCTGTTGCTTAACCGCCGGGAAATTAACCATCTGCTGGGGATGCAGCGGGAAAAAGGTTGTACCCTGATACCACTGAAGATTTATTTTAAAAATGGCCGGGCTAAGATGGAGATAGCCGTGGCCGTTGGTAAAAAACTCTATGATAAGCGCCAGGATATTGCTTCCCGCGATGCTAAGCGGGATATCGACCGCGCGGTAAAAGAACGTAGTCGTTTGTTGTAAATTAAAACCAAGTCAGAGTCATAGCTTGACAAAAACGCACTATGACATTATTATGACTTGTGCACTCATATATTCTCTGTAGAATTGCATGCAGTTACCCTTAATAACATGGGGGCGTACTGGTTTCGACGGGGGAATAGATGGGTTGAGTAGCGAGCCGAGTTGTCGCCAGCTCGAAAAAAAGGCGAACCTAAAGTAACTGCAGAAGATAATTTTGCACTAGCTGCTTAATGCAGCTCGTCCGGCCAGATTTCCTAACGGTCTGGTGCAGGGCGTCACTTAGTTAGGGTACCCTGAAGCCTTCTTCCTCGAGGGGCTTTAAGGGGAAACTTATCGGGGATAGCTCGAAGAAGCCTGTTCGTTGGGCGTCGGCTGAGCGAAACTCAAAACACGAACTGCGCTCGGAGAGACTCAGCTGGTCTTTCTTTCGGACGGGGGTTCGACTCCCCCCGCCTCCACCAAAATGCTAAAAATGCCGAAATATTGGTGTGTCACTTTACCCATAAGTTGGCCGTTTTGGCCATCTTATCGTTCCCTTAACCCTTTGGATAAAGAGCCCCGGGCTCTTTTTTTCATGTGCATTTTTTGGTCATGTAGGAAAGTACGTCTTGTAATTGCATGATGCGAGCGAGAGACGTAGGTATAAGAAATTGTCCGAGAGGGTGGCATTTATATTGCAAAAAAAAGCCTTCTCTTACCGAATTATTAGATCAGTTTCAAGAAAATCGTTGAACCGATACATAAAAATATTGCAATGTAGTTAGAAAATCATGAACTAAAAAAACTTCGTGATTGGTTGCTGCCAATGCCATGAACGGCCAAGTCACATTGTAAAAATATTATTCATGACTGCTGACCGGTTTGCTGGTACACTTTTTACAGAATGGCAGCTGATGTTGCGCCACCGGTAGATGAAGACATTAACTATTTCGAATCTCAAGGCTCCATACTCTCCTGCCTTGCTTGTGGCAAGTAGTTCGTACGGCATTCAAGCCGCCAACTATATTGTAATAGTTGGGATTGTCAGGCCGAGCGTAACCGCAAGAACAGACGAGCATGTTATGCCAGGAAGGCAGTTGAAACAAAAGTAAAAGAATAATTAATAGACATTGCCAGACACTTCATTAAGCTATTGGTGACAATGTCTATAATTTTGATAAATTTGATTTTTATGGTGTTTGATTACGGAAGAACATGTTTAACGTAATCTTGCCTTAAATTCCTGAAAGCTTTCTAAGGCACTTTGAAGATTTTCGATAATACCTTCTGCAAGCACATCAGGATCAGGAAGATTATCAAGATCAGCGAGAGATTTATCCTTTATCCAAAAAATGTCGAGACTTTTTTTATCGCGAGCCTATATCTCTTCTACACTAAATTTACGCTAGCGTCCTTCAGGGTTATCCTCCGACCATGTCTCTGTGCGTTCATATCGGTTTTGCGGATTGTAGTAGGAGATAAAATCCTCCAAATTACGGTCGGTCATGGGATTCTGCTTCAGTGTAAAATGAATATTCGTACGGAAGTCATAAATCCAAACAGATTTTGTTTGCATTTCCGGACTTGCTGGACGCTTATCAAAAAATATAACATTGGCCTTTACGCCCGGCTTATAAAAGATTCCCGTCGGTAATCTCGAGATTGTATGTAAATCTGTGGTCTGCAGCAGTTTCTCTCTGACATCTTCCCCAGCCCCGCCTTCAAACAGCACGTTATCTGGAACGACAACGGCTGCCTTTCCAGTAGGTTTGAGGATCGTGTTTATATGCTGTAAAAAATTCAATTGCTTATTGGATGTGGTTGTCCAAAAATCCTGTCTGTTATATACGAGATCTTCTTCCTCCTGCTCTCCTTCCTCATTGGTAAAAGTAATGGACGACTTTTTACCGAAGGGGGGATTGGTCATAACATAGTCCACACGAATTCCCGGATCACTAAGCAACGCATCACCTAACGTAACCGGTACATTGCCGTATATATCACCAATATTATGCAGATAGAGATTAATAAGACACAGCTTGAATGTGCTATCTACTAACTCATTACCGTAAAACGTATTATTTTTAAGAAACTCTTTTTGCTCACGATCAAGAGAGTAGTTGTTGGCAATATATTCGTGTGCAGCCAAGAAGAATCCACCGCTACCGCAGCAGGGGTCAGCGATAGTTTTCATTGGCTCAGGGCGCAGGCACTTAACCATAGTGCGGATTAATGGTCTCGGGGTAAAGTATTGACCAGCTCCGCTCTTTACGTCCTCAGCATTCTTTTGCAGTAAGCCTTCGTATATCTCTCCTTTGACATCAGAGGACATAGAAACCCATTTCTCAACCAATACTTGCTAATATATATCTCCACATAAAAGGATAAGCCAACATAATAAGGTATGAAGATGGTTTCGTATGCTGCTTCCAGTACAAGGAACATGCAGAGAAATTCTACAGAGCAATGCAGAAGAGATTTTACAGATTTGGAATGGAAATAGCGGAAGAAAAGAGCCGACTCATAGCATTTGGAAAACAGGGTAAAGAGGGAAGAGAAGCCAAGGGAAGAAACCAGATACCTTCGATTTTCTAGGGTTTACCCATTACTGTAGACACTACCCCGATGCCTACCCCAAACTCCGAGGCATATTCTTTTACTTCACAGCCCTTCAACTGAGTGGTTTGCATATAAGAAATCTCGGATATGCTGTCCACATAATCCATCATGATCTGTATTTCATCCGGCTGAGCCGGTCCTAAAACGCTGAGCATACACCCGCCGCTTCCAAATTCCCCCATGCCGGCATGAATGGGAAAACCATAACCGGTTGCTGATTCCTGCCCAAAATTGAACTCCGGCGAACCGAAATTGGCATTGGATACCTGGGTCACAACATCACCAACACTGGCTGCCAGTGCATTTACACCGAAGACATTGACCATCACCAAGGTAAATGCCAGACACAGGGTCGCACCCAACAAGAAATGACGATGTAAATTCCTTTTCTTTTGCGCAATTGCTAAAATCGACAAGCCTTTCACCTCCTGTTCGCTTAAGGCAGAATGCTGGTCAGCATCATCCATGCCGTCGAAACACCATTGCCACCAGGGTCGGGATCATTACATTTTTTGTCCCTTGGGCGCCTCTTTTCATGGCTTCAGCTCCTGCCGTTGCCGCTGCTGTGGTGATGGCTGCCGAGGCAAAGGGCATAATTGCATTCCACCTCAGTACGGCCAGGGCTATTATTGCCAAAACAGTAAAAGGGATCATAAACAGCATGCCCGTCCCCACCGCTTCCCGGGCAAATCCTCCATCTGCCTGCCGCAAAACAGCATTACCGCGGTTAAATGCCAGAATCAGCAGATTTATTGCCAATAAACCTACCACTATAGCAATAAGTAAGGAGTATATTACCGTAGTAAGTTTGAAATCCGGTTTGCTAAAGGGTATCAGCACACCGAATATAATGAAACAAAGATAAGCTGGCCACAGTTTTACCCTGCTCGGTCCAGCTCCTTGTGCATATCCCAGTCTAGTGTCCACCTTTTCAGCCTCCTATCTTTATCTGCTCAATCAGTTGCTGTTTATCCAGCGAATTTTCCCAACACTGCCCAGCCAATCAGGAGAATGGCTCCGCAGAGGGGAGTTATGGCAATACTGAAGGCTACTCGTTTCCCTGACAACTGCTTGATGGTATATAAGGTGGGTCTGAGTGCCCATAGGATTCCGGTAACACCAAAGGCTACCGCGGTCTTCCAGCCAAAAGCCAGGGAAAAGTTCAGTCCGCTCAGGGCATAGACGAAGGTAGCCGAATACCCCAGGGCAAAGGTTGATATGGTCCATCCCAGGGTGTAATCCCGTTGTTTCGCCTGGGATAAGGCCCAGACCATTACCGCCAGCAAAGCTATGCCAACTGTGCCGTAGAGAAGTCCCAGCATGGTGATAAGGATAACGGTAC
>Ga0134092_1000334_pt1 | contig 49321 bp, 42 predicted proteins | sample 3_6taG_FD_94454 | JGI IMG/M metagenome (GOLD analysis project Ga0134092, IMG submission 94454) | Switchgrass degrading microbial communities from high solid loading bioreactors in New Hampshire, USA - 3_6_20_6_A3 metaG | ecosystem: Engineered > Bioreactor > Semi-continuous > Anaerobic >... | reverse complement strand
GGGAACACCGGGTTTCTGCGGTGACATGCAAAAAATTATAGATCAGGCGGTAAATGATGCTCTAGTGCTTGAGGAAGCAGGCATGGATGCCATTATAATAGAAAACATGGGGGACAACCCCTTCGGAGTTGTATTGGATACCGAGCAGGCCTGTGCCCTTGCAGCCATCAGTGCAATTATAGCTCAAAAAGTTAAGATTCCTATAGGAATTGATGCAGCTATGAATGACTATAAAACCTCCCTTTCCATAGCAAAGGCTGTTGGCGGATCTTTTGTTAGAATTCCTGTCTTTGTTGATACTGTTGAATTCTTTGGAGGAATAATAACTCCTTGTGCAAGGGAAGCGATGATTTTCAGAAAGAATTTGCAAGCTGAGGACATTAAGATCCTGGCGGATATTCAGGTAAAGCATACTCATATGGTACTTCCCCATGTAAGCATTGAGGACTCTGCTAGAGCTGCAGAATCATGCGGTGCCGATGCAATTATCGTTACCGGTACCCATATCGGTGTGGAAACTCCTATCGATATAATCAAGCGTGTAAGAAATGTTACGAAGGTTCCTCTTATTGCAGGAAGTGGAGTTAAGACAAGCAATATAAAAGAGCAACTTTCCATTGCCGATGGTGCAATTGTAGGATCTAGCTTAAAAGAAGGCGGGATTATTGAAAATCCTGTTTCATTGAAATTATCGAGAGAATTAATAAATGCGTTAAAAGGATAAGTGATGAATATGATGAGACCTATGAAACTTGCTGGAAGTGAGTTAATGTTTGGCAGAGGCTGCCTGGAACATTTGAAAACACTAAAAGGTGAAAAAGCCTTTATTGTAACTGGCGGCTCAAGTATGAAAAAAAGCGGAATTCTTCAGAAGGTTATTGATTTGCTTTCTGAAGCAGGTATAAAAAGTGAAGTTTTTTCAGGAGTGGAGCCAGACCCATTCTTTAGTACAGTTTACCGCGGTGCTGAAGCAATGAAGGCCTTTGGCCCGGATATAATCGTTGGTTTAGGAGGAGGCTCTGCAATGGATGCTGCCAAGGCTATGTGGGTGTATTATGAGCATCCTGAGCTTACAAAGCTTTCCGATATTGTTCCTCCCAATCCCATACCAAAGCTTAGAAACAAGGCAAGGCTTGTTTGTATTCCGTCAACTAGCGGTACAGCCAGTGAGGTAAGCCGTTCGGTTGTAATCACCGAAGATGAAACCCATGTAAAGTATGGTATCGGCAACATGGAAATGATGCCGGATATTGCAATATGTGATCCTGAAGTTACAGCTACCATGCCGCCGTCTATTACAGCAGAGACGGGAATGGATGCTTTAACTCACGCTTTGGAAGCCCTTGTGTCAAAGAGAGCTAACTATCTGAGTAATATACTGGCATCAGCTGCTGCAAAAGATATCATTCATTATCTGCCAAAGGCTTATGAGGATGGTTCAAATCTTGATTATCGTGAAATTATGCTTAATGCATCCATGACAGCGGGAATGGCCTTTACCAATGTTTCACTGGGAATTGTTCATTCCATGGCCCATACACTGGGAAGCTTTTTTGGAATTTCTCACGGATTGGCTGATGCAATTATACTTCCCTATGTTATGACTTTTAACCAAGAGGATGAATTCGCTAGAAATACTTATGCAGCTTTGGCGAAAGAACTTGGTGCTGATGATCTCGTTTCAGTGATTAGAGAATTAAATGATACCCTTGGAATTGCAAGATCATTAAATGAGATAATTAAAGATGAGGCTGTATACATGGAAGTACTTGATGAAATGGCGAATATGGCTAAAAATGATGGATGTACTAAAACCAACCCCATTATACCGACTGTTGAACAATTAAAAGAGTTATTTGTTAAAGTTTATAATGGAAAATAAATTATTAAGAATTGATTAAATGGAGTACCCGTCAATATACATACAAACGATACAAGAATAGAGATACAATAATAGAAAGGTACGATTTAAATGAAACTAATATGCTACTTGTCCAACGGATATCCCACAATTGAATCCAGTATTAGCATTGCTAAGGAGTATGTAGAGGCAGGCTGTGATATAATTGAAGTGGATTTTCCGTCTTCTGACCCGTTTCTTGAAGGTGAATACATTGCAGGAAGAATGAAAACTGCTTTAGAAAACTGTAGTGATTACAGTTGTTATATGGAAGGCATAAAAACTATAAAAAATAATCATCCAAACACTAAATTTATTGTACTTTCTTATGAAAATACCATTGAGAGTATAGGTATTGAACGCTTTATTGAATTTTGTACTCAAAATGGCTTATATGATATGATTTATGTGGGTGGAGACAATCAAGAAATAAAAAGCAAGTTAATTGAAAACGGGATAAAAATTTCATGCTATGTACAGTTTCACATGCCGGAAGAAGAAATACAAGCAGCACTTTCCTCCAACGGGTTTGTTTATATGCAAGCAAAACCAACTACCAATAATATAAATCCCAAATATCCAACTCTGAAGGACTGTATAGATGAGCTGAAAAGAAGGGGTATTACTAGAGAAATCTATGCCGGTGTGGGAATTTACGCAACCGAAGATATTCAGATGGCAAAGGAAGCTGGAGCAGATGGTGTTTTTGTGGGTAGTACCATCTTGAAGCTTCAGACAGATATCCCGAAGATGAAAGAGACTATTGCAAAATTTAAAAAGGCCTGCAATGAATAGAATTTTATAATAAATTACGATATTACCGGATGAGAATACACTAAAGATTTAATCGCAAAGGACATTTAATCTTAGAGGTTAGATGTCTTTTTGCATATTCAAATTAATTTTTTGCAATAATTGAATTGGAAAATCAATTGTATAATTTGTTCGAAAATACTGAGTTTAGAAAATGTTTATAATTTACTTGGTATTTAATACTTGCCCTTATATTGTCATAATAATATAATAAAAATATAAAAACTACAAATTTTGGAGTTAATATGAATAAAAAAGGGTTAAAATTGTTTTTGAAGCTGCTGATTATTATTGGAGGTACAGTATTTGGAGTTTTACTGTTTTTCAAATCTATCTTGTATATCGCTCCTTTTATAATAGCGTTTGCATTATCATCGTTAATGGAACCTCTTATTAAGTTTCTAATTAAGAAGGTTAAGCTTAATAGAAAAGCGTCGGCATTAATTTCGCTTCTTCTTGTCCTGCTTGTCACGGGGTTATTGTTGGCATTTCTTATATTTAGAGTTTATCAGGAAGCGCAGAGCTTGTATGAATTAATGCCTGAATATACTACAAATATTTATAATAATATTGAAGAGTATATCACAAGGGCTTCGGAAATTTACTTAAAACTGCCTAGTGAAGCAACTAAAAGTATTGAGGGAATGATAACAAATTTGATGTCTAGTGTATCGGCAATAGGAAGTTCCTTTGCAAAAAGTCTTGTAAATACTGCTATTTCTATTCCGCAGGCAATAATTTTTGTGATAATCACTATATTATCGACGTTTTTTATGGCAGCTGATAGGGATAAGATTTATGATTACATCAAATTAAACATTCCGGAAGAGTGGGTAGAAAGAGTAATAAACATAAAAGACGATATGTTTGCGGCATTATTTGGCTATATTAGAGCTCAGCTTATACTTATGTGTGTTACTTTTGTTGAATTAAGTATAGGTTTTGCTATCATTGGTGTTAGGCAAAACATACTTTTAGGGCTATTAATAAGCATTATAGATGCACTGCCTATTCTTGGAACAGGAGGAGTTCTGATTCCGTGGGCAATATATAATTTTATAACCAAGGATATCAGAATGGGTATTTCGCTTATAATACTTTATGGAGTAGTATTGGTGGTAAGGCAGCTGATAGAACCTAAAGTTTTAGGACAGCAGATAGGATTACATCCTTTAGCGACACTGCTTTCCATTTATGTAGGATTGAAAGTGTTCGGTTATGTAGGAATGATAATAGGTCCGATAACTCTGTTGCTTTTGAAAAATATAATTGGAGGATTGTTTAAAAAGAAGTCCTTTAAAGAGTATGTAAAGGAATGCAAAGGTGATTAAAAAGGCTGTCATGGACAGCCTTCCGATTGTTTTAATTCCTTGCCTAATTTTTTTATGGCTTTCTTTTCAATTCTGGAAACATAGGATCTTGAAATACCTAGCATTTTTGCAATTTCCCTCTGAGTTTTGCTTGTACCGTTTACAAGACCGTATCTAAGTTCTAAAACCACTTTTTCTCTATTTTTCAGTACTTCTTTCATTTTGTTATATAAACGTTTAACCTGCATTTTAAGTTCAACCTCATCAACAACCGATTCGGCTTCATTGCCAATTATGTCAATAAGTGCAATTTCGTTGCCTTCGCGGTCAACACCTATAGGGTCCTGAAGGGAGACTTCGCTTTGAATCTTTTTAGTAGACCTAATCTGCATCAATATTTCGTTTTCAATGCATCGTGCAGCGTAGGTGGCAAGTCTGGTTCCTTTCTCATCATTAAAGGTAGCTATTGCCTTTATAAGCCCTATTGTTCCAATGGAAATAAGATCATCCGCATCATTTACATTAGAAGTATATTTTTTTACAATGTGAGCTACTAGTCTTAAATTTCTTTCAATAAGAATATTTCTGGCTTCTTCATTACCCTCTTTTAACATTTTAATATAATATTGCTCCTCCTCAGGACTTAGTGGTTGTGGGAAAGAATTTACATTAGATACATATCCGAAAAGAAAGAATATGTTTCTAATTGCTTCCCCAAGTAAGGTACAAGCTATTGTGAGCAAGGTAGGGCACCTCCGATAAATAAGCTACCGTTTTAATTATATGAATTTTTAATTAATGAGGTGCAAGTACATTATTAATATTTTTTTTAGATTTATAATATTCAAAATATAAGATAGAGAAATAAAAATATTTAAGGATTATAAAATTTTATGACAATAAAACAAAAAAATGCAAATAAACATGTTGGATTTTGATTGAATATAGGATTATTGCCATTATAACCACAATAAATTCAATATAAAATTTTTATTGCCGGTTATATTAAAAAAGAGAATATATTGAGAAGGAGATGTTAAAATGAGATTTTCACGGATGCTTTTAATTGCAGCCTTAGCGGTAAATCTTCTTAGTACTGCAGCTTTTGCTGTTCCAACCGATTCAAAGACTGCAAGTCCGGCTAAAACTGAACAAAATCAAAAAAACGATAATAAAGATATGCACCATGAACAAAAGAAATGTAAAGATAAAAAATGTAAAGATGAGTTTATTGACCCTATAAAAGCATTGAAAGAAAAAAAGGAAGCTATAATAAAGCTTGAAAAAGAAGGCAAGATTTCAAAAGAGGAAGCCGATAAAAGAATTAAAAAAATTGACTCAAGAATTAAAGAAATTGAGGAATTTAATAAGCTTACCCTTGAGCAAAAGAGGGCAAAATTAATTGAGAAATTTAAAGAAGTAATGGCTTTAAAGGTTAAGGAAGGTAAAATATCTCAGGAAAAGGCCGATGAGTTGATTGCCGAATATACCAAAAAGGTGCAAGAATGGGATGGAAAAGGTGTTCCTAGATTTTATCACAAAGGACGAGATGAGCACAATAAGAAAGATGAGTAATGGCCAAAATTTATTTTTGATTTCTTAAAAATTTTCTTGGAAATAGATTAATTATAAAAGCACCGGCTATGATATCAATCATAACCGGTGCTTTTTAAATTATAGTCCTTTATTTAAAATGTCTCGGGCAATTTCTTCAAATATTGGAGCTGCAACAGAGCCTCCGCTTTTTCCGTTTTCAATAAAAACGGCCACGGAATATTTGGGATTTAATCTTGGAAAATACCCCGCAAACCAAGCATGGACAATTTTTTCACCGTTTATGTATTGACCTGTTTCAGCACTTCCGGTTTTTGCTGCAGCTCCTCCATATTCATCCAAGTTTGCTTTTACACCGGTACCGCTTATAGTTACCTTTTCCATAAGGTGTTTTATTTTGTCGCATATCTCTTTTGAAATAATTCTTTCACCTTGGTTGGATTTTAATACCTTAAGGGTGTTATCGGAAGAATCAATGATGGAATCTACTATATTTATTTTATTTTTTATACCACCATTGGCTATGGTTGCAACCATGTCGGCAACCTGTAGGGGAGTGGCAAGAATATCCCCTTGACCGATTGATATGTTGGCGATATCCCCGTGGGTAAAAAATTTACTTATATCCGGCAGATGGCCTGAGGATTCCTCGACGCCGTGTTCATGTATTCCGGTAGGGCAGCCGAGACCAAATTTTTTTGCAGTATTAATAATATTGATGTGCCCGGTTTTTATTCCCAGTTCAATAAAATAGGGATTGCATGAAGAGGCAAAAGCTTCTTCTAGGTTGATAAAGCCATGTCCGCCTTTTTCAAAGGAAGAGCATTTGAAAACTTTGTCGCCCAAAGTGATATATCCCGGGCAATAATACTCCATATTGGGATTAATTCCATTTTCGTATGCACTGGCCAGTACAATTATCTTAAATATGGAACCTAAGTTGTAAGAGGCAACCGATCTGTTAAACAGTTCTTTATCGGGACTGTCCAAGTATTTTTCTATATTATTGGGGTCAAAATCCGGTTTGCTGACCATTGCAACTATATCGCCGGTTACTACGTCTTCAATAACTACTGAACCTTTAAGGCTGCTTTTTTCCAGTACATTTTCAGCAATTTTTTGAATATGATAATCTATAGTTAGTTTGACATTGAGTTGATTTGATTCTTCCGGCTCAATAAATCTATATCCCAGACCCGCCACAAGATTATTTTTTGCATCGGTGACTACACCTATACTGTTCTTAGAGCTAAGTTTCAGTGTATCTTGAAAATATTTTTCAATTCCGGTTTTACCGGTATTGTCTATTTTGTTTATGTAGCCGGTTACATGTTTTGCAACCGATTCTTCACTATATCTTTTTAGTGAATGAATAAAGGAAATTCCTTGAATCTTTAATTTACTCAAAGAATCCTTCTGATATTCCGAACAGGACAAAATAATGGGAGTTTTATTAAACTCAATTTCTCTTTTGAGTTTGCTTGCGTTAAGTTCAAGTATTTGTGCTATGTTTGCAATATCGGTGTCTTTTCCTCTTAGGAGAAGGGGTTTTATTACAACAAAAATCTCTTCGGTTCTATTGGTCAAAGGTATCAAATTTCTGTCTAAAATGTTTCCGCGAGGAATATCAATACCTTTTTCAGATATTCTTTGAGCACTGGCAGATAGGGATAGTTTTTTACCGGCATATATCTGTAGATAAAAGATTCTTATGCCAAGCAAAAAAATTAAAAATGTAAAAGATATAAGTAGAAAACTTGCTCTTCTCAAGTTCATAAATATTCTCCTTATATTTGCTCTTTAGCGGTATAAATACGGATATCTATCCATTGAGCAAAGAATTATTATTGAGTTTTATATATGAATTTTTCCACTGGAGGCAGTTTTTTATACGATTTTTAAGAAAGAGTTGGAAAAGCAAGAAAACGACTTTAATTGATATTTTTGATTTTTCCTTTGGCTTTGACAAAAATAATTTCCATGCAATATTACAATAATGCGTAGGCTTAATATAAGTGTCCCGCACATTTTTTGTACGGGACACTAACAAAAAGTATTATTTTCTTCTCAGCATGGCATAGGGGGTAACCGGCTGCTTCATTGGCATATAAACTATCATCTGCGGATGAGGTGCGCTGTCGATAGGTTCACCATCAATATTTTTCATAGATTCAATGGTTTGTACAAAATAATCTCCTTCCGGATTTACCACTTCAATTTCTTCACCTAGAACCATTTTGTTTCGCTGTTCGATTTTTGCAATACCGGTATTAGAATCATATTCCAAAACAAGGCCTATAAAATCGTAATCTCTGATATAAGAACTTGTATGATATATTTGGGTTTCAGCCGATGGCTTTTCAAAATAGAAACCGGTTGTAAATTCTCGATGGCTGGCTTTTGAGACTTCTTCCAGCCATTTGGGGTCGAACTTGTAGTTTTCACCTAATTCATAATAGGCATCAATGGCCTGACGATAAGCCTTAACTACAGTTGCAACATAATAGGCACTTTTCATACGACCTTCAATTTTTAGGCTTGTAACTCCTGCATTTATTATTTCAGGGAGGTATTCAATCAAACACAAATCCTTGGAATTGAAGATAAAAGTACCTCTTTCGTTTTCATAAACAGGGAAGTACTCTCCCGGCCTTTTTTCTTCCATAAGATGATACTTCCACCGGCAAGGATGGGCACAATGGCCTCGGTTTGAATCCCGTCCGGTCATATAATTACTTAATAGGCATCTTCCGGAATAGGAAATGCACATGGCTCCATGAATGAAGACTTCCAACTCCAGATCAGGAGGAGTATTCTTTCGGATTTCACTAATTTCATTTATAGAAAGTTCCCTGGCTAAGACAATTCTCTTTACGCCAAGGTTATGCCAGAATTTTGCACTCATGTAGTTGGTGTTGTTTGCCTGGGTGCTTAAGTGTATTTCCATATCAGGGCAAATTTCTTTAACTAAAGAAAATACCCCGGGGTCGGATAAAATAATGGCATCGACACCAAGTTCGCCAAGAAAGCGGATATAATTCGGCATTCCCGGAAAATCATCGTTGTGGGGGATTATATTCATGGTAACGTAAACTTTTTTACCTCTGCTGTGGGCAAAATCTATGCCTTCAATAAGATCTTCCCTTGAAAAATTATCAGCTTTTGCCCTAAGACCAAATTCTTCTCCCCCAAGGTATACCGCATCTGCGCCATATATAAACGCCATTTTCAATTTTTCAAGATTACCGGCCGGGGCCAGTAATTCTACTTTTTGCATATTATCTCTCCTAACTATTTTTTATAACTTATAGCAACTCCGTCTCCAATCGGTATTATACTGGTTTCCAAGTTTTCCGAGCTGCACAATGTATCAAGATAGTTTCTAAGACGCTTTACTATTGTCTTTTTTCTTCTTACCACCAGTTCATCGTTAGCAATCATTCCTTTATATAGAATATTGTCGGAAATGAGCAGACCACCGGGGGAAAGAAGTCTTAGACACTCTGGCAGAAATTCCGGATATTGTCCTTTGGCAGCATCGAGGAAAACAATATCATACTGTTTATTGAGACATTTTAAAACTTCCAAAGCGTCTCCAACAATAACGTTTATCACGTTTTCCAGGCCGGCTTTCTTAATATTGCCTTTTGCCAACTCAACCATTAATTCATATCTTTCAATAGTATCAATTCTGCCATTAGGCTGTAAAATCCCTGAAAGCAAAATGGAGGAATAACCTATAGCTGTTCCGATTTCAAGAATTCGCGTGGGTTTTTTTATCATACCAACCACTTGAAGAAATTTGGCCACTTCAGGGTGGACAATGGGAACATGGTTCTCTTTGGCAAATTCTTCAAGTTCCTTAAGTATACCTTCACTTTTTTTTATGGTATTGCGAATATAATCGTTTATATAATCATAGCAAATCATATCTATCCATCCTTATAAAATTCAGAAATACTAATTATTTGATAATAAGCCTCAAGAAAAATTGTGAGGTTTTTAACCTCACAATTTTTAGTCTTCGCTTTCTTCCTCTTTATTGTCAATATACCTTTTCTTTGCTGCTTCATGTTCGCTTAAAGTTTTAGAAAAGTGATGGCTGCCATCACCTTTGGCAACGAAATAATAATAATCACTTTTTTCAGGATACAACGCTGCTTCAATTGATGCAAGTCCAGGACTGCATATCGGACCTGGAGGTAATCCTTCATAAAGATAAGTGTTATAAGGGTCATCTATTTTGGTATCAGCTTCAGTTAGCTTCTCTTTTATTTTTCCCTCTCTCTTAAAGAGAATATACTGAATTGTTGCATCGGTTTGTAACTTTTTCAATGAAGGATCTTTACTCTTAAGTCTGTTGTGAAAAACGCTTGAAATGAGTGGTTTCTCTTCCGGAAGGGCAGTTTCTTTTTCAATTATTGATGCTAAAGTGATTACTTCATCGACAGTCATATTAAGTTCTTTAGCTCTAGCGTAATAGTCTAACTTAAACTTTGTATCGAAGTTATCTAAAAACTTAGTAATTATTTCACGGTCGGTGGAGAGTGGGTCGAAAAAGTATGTATCTGGGAATAAATAGCCTTCCAATCGATTTTCCCTTTCAGGTATTTGCGCAATGAAATCATAATCAAATTGCTCTGTATTCATTGATTTAATAAAAGAATCTTTATCAATTAATTTCTTTTCACTTAATAAGTTCAATACTTGACCTAAATAATAGGTCTCGGGTATTGTAACATTTACGCTGACAGGATTACTTGAAAGCACTCTCATCAGTTCGTCATAACTTAGATCTTTGCTTACAATGTGCTTTCCTGACATATAGGTGCCATCATACCCATTTATTTTCGATTGAAGCACAAATAGGGTAGGCCATTTTATAATGCCATTCTCTTTCAGAATATTAGCTATGTCGGAAGTGCCTGAACCGCGAGGTATGGTAATTTCAATACCGTTTTCAGGATCAACACTTACTGCAAGATCTTCATCAGCCAGGCTTTCCTTCTTTAAGACATAACTGAAGGATGCAACAAAGGTAGCAGTAAAGAGAATGGTATATATCAGCAGAAATACCAGAAAACGATTGCTGTTAAACTTTTTCTTCTTTTTTCTCTGTTTTTTTGGATTGCTGTTATTTGAATTCATTAAAATCACCACTTTATTAAGGAATAAAATAATTCCAAATAATATAAATCCTTAAACGGGGTATAGTTAAAACTACAGAGCATGATTACTATTTATATTTATCTAAAATAAATGGAGAGGAAACAAAAACCGGCTTTACAGTTTTTGTTTACCTCATACCAAATTTTTATCCTTTATTACGAGCTTTTGCTCTTTGTTCCGTATTAAGAATTTTCTTTCTAAGCCTTATATTTTTAGGAGTAACTTCAACAAGTTCATCATCTTCTATAAACTCTAAAGCCTGCTCCAAACTCAAAATAACCGGAGGAGTAAGTCTTAAAGCTTCATCAGAACCTGAAGCTCTCATGTTGGTAACATGCTTCTTTTTGCATACGTTAACCACGATATCTTCAGATCTTGCATTTTCGCCTACTATCATACCTTCGTATACACTGGTACCCGGTGTTATAAAAAGAGTTCCTCTTTCCTGGGCATTATACAAACCATAGGTTACAGCCTCTCCATCTTCCCAGGCTACCATCGAGCCTCTTGTTCTTCTGGGTATATCACCTTTGTAAGGCTCAAAATCATGAAATACATGGTTCATTATACCATTTCCTTTTGTATCGGTCAAAAATTCGGATCTATAACCTATTAAACCTCTTGCCGGAATTTTAAACTCAAGGCGCATATAACCTTGCTGGGATGAATGCATATTTACCATTTCGGCTTTTCTGGAACCCAGTTTTTCCATAACTACGCCCATAAAGTCTTCCGGAACGTCTATGATAAGATACTCAATTGGCTCGTATTTTTCTCCGTTGACTTCCTTATATATAACGTTGGGCTTTGATACCTGAAACTCATAACCCTGTCTTCTCATTGTTTCAATGAGTATAGAGAGATGTAGTTCGCCTCTTCCGGATACCACGAAGGAATCGGGAGAATCGGTTTCCTCAACTCTTAAACTTACATTTGTCTCTAATTCTTTAAACAGCCTGTCCCTTAAGTGCCTTGAAGTAACATAAGTACCTTCACGACCGGCAAAGGGGCTGTTGTTTACACTAAAAGTCATGGACATGGTAGGCTCGTCCACGTCAATAAAAGGTAATGGCTCCGGTGAAGCAACATCACATACCGTTTCACCAATAGTTATATTGCTGACACCGGCTATTGCAATAATATCTCCGGCAGAACAGGATTGAGCTTCCATTCTTTTTAAACCGGAAAAACTATATAGTTTACTTATTTTTATATTTTGCTGACTTCCGTCTTTTTTACAAAGAACAGCCTGCTGTCCAGATTTAATAGTACCCCTTACAATTCTACCGATTGCAATTCTACCGACATACTCATCATAGTCTATGCTGGATACAAGGAACTGCAGAGGTTCATCGGCAGAACCTTTGGGAGAGGGGATATGGTTGATTATAGTCTCGAAAAGCGGAACGAGATTTTTTGGCTCATCGCTTAGGTCTAAAACAGCATAGCCTTCTCTTGATGAAGCATATACAACAGGAAATTCCAATTGATCTTCATCGGCCCCTAGTTCAATGAATAAATCCAATACTTCGTCTACTACTTCCTGTGGCCTTGCATCAGGTCTGTCTATTTTATTTATTACTACTATTGGACGCAAATTTAGTTGTAAAGCTTTTCTTAAAACAAACCTTGTTTGAGGCATTGTTCCCTCAAAGGAGTCCACCAATAGTAGAACTCCGTCAACCATATTCAATACCCGTTCAACTTCTCCTCCGAAGTCTGCATGACCGGGAGTATCAACAATATTAATTTTAATATCATTATAAAATACTGCAGTATTTTTGGAAAGAATGGTTATACCTCTTTCTCTTTCCAAGTCATTAGAGTCCAAAATTCTCTCCGATACCTGCTCATTTTCTCTAAAAATACCGCTTTGTTTAAGCAGCCCATCTACCAGCGTAGTCTTCCCATGGTCAACATGGGCAATTATTGCAACATTTCTTATATTTATTCCTGAATTACTCACAAAAATCTCCTTCATCTCTAATTAATTTATTTAGAATTAGCTTAACTATTCCAAAACATTATTGTAAGGTATTATTTAATATATTGTCAATTATATGTTTAGTATGGGCTTGTAAATAGTAACTATGAAGAAAAAATATGCTATATGCAAGAACTAAAAATTTCTTTGCAATTTTTTGGTGTTTTCCTATTTCTACATTTTAAATTATTAGTATAAAATATACCTAATTATTATAATTTTTTGGATTTTGGATAATATACATTCAGATTTATGGCAAAAGTAAAAAAATTTATTGATTAAAATTTAACTATGTGTTATACTACTAAACGAAAATACGCACGCAGTATGATTTATGGAAGGTTGCCGGTTACGGTTCTCCATAAAAATGATTACTGCGGAGGTATAAAACATTTGGAGGTGTATTATTAATGTCAGTAATTTCAATGAAACAATTGTTAGAAGCCGGTGTTCATTTTGGACATCAGACAAGAAGATGGAATCCTAAAATGGCTGAGTACATTTTCACAGAAAGAAACGGTATCTATATTATAGATCTGCAGAAGACTGTGAAAAAGGTTGAAGAGGCTTATTACTTCGTAAGAGAAGTAGCTATGAGCGGCCAAGACATATTATTTGTAGGAACAAAGAAACAAGCACAGGATTCAATTAAAGAAGAAGCTGAAAGATGCGATCAATATTATGTAAATGCTAGATGGTTAGGTGGTATGTTAACTAACTTCAAGACCATCAAGACAAGAATTAACAGACTTAAAGAATTAGAAAGAATGGAAACTGAAGGAATATTCGATGTTTTACCGAAGAAAGAAGTAATAAAATTAAAGAAAGAAATGGAAAAACTTGAAAAATATCTTGGCGGTATAAAGAATTTGAAAGGACTTCCGGGAGCATTGTTTGTTGTAGACCCAAGAAAAGAAAGAAATGCAATATTGGAAGCAAGAAGATTGGGTATTCCTGTTGTAGCTATTGTTGATACAAACTGTGACCCTGATGAAGTTGATTATGTAATTCTAGGTAATGATGATGCTATCAGAGCTGTTAAATTAATAGCTTCTAAAATTGCTGATGCAGTAATAGAAGGAAGACAGGGAGAACAGCTTTCTGTTTCCCAGGAACCGGAAGCACAGGCAGCTGAAGTTGTAGCAGAAGAAGTTCCTGTAGAGGCTTAATTAAAATGCCAATATCCTGCCTTCAGTCTTAACAGAGATGAAGGCGGGTTTTTTAATGAGATATTGTTTAAAACAATAATTAACCGATGATAAACCGGGATTTTATTAAAATGTATTGCAAAAAATGCTGATATTTTTTAAATTTCTATAGATTGATGCAATTTTATGAATAATTTTCTTCAATAAATAGATTAATATTAATATAAAAATAATTCGTTTGGAGGAATACATATGATTACAGCAGAAATGGTAAAGCAGCTCCGTGAAAGCACAGGAGCAGGAATGATGGATTGTAAGAAAGCACTTACAGATGCTAATGGAGATATGACTAAAGCCGTTGAATTATTAAGAGAAAGAGGAGTTGCAAAAGCTGTTAAAAAAGCAGGAAGAGTTGCAGCAGAAGGTATTGTTGATGCATATATTCATGGCGATGGCAGAATAGGAGTTTTGGTAGAGGTTAATACAGAAACTGACTTTGCAGCAAAAAATGAAGACTTTAAAGCTTTTGTTAAAGATGTAGCTATGCAGATTGCAGCTGCAAGACCTGAATATGTTAGAAGAGAAGAAGTACCTGCTGAGATAGTTGAAAAGGAAAAGGAAATTTTAAGAGCTCAAGCATTAAATGAAGGAAAACCTGAAAAAATTGTTGATAAAATGGTTGAAGGAAGAATTGAGAAATTCTATAAAGAAGTATGCTTGCTAGAACAACCGTTTATTAAAGATCCGGACAAAACAATACAAGAGATTTTGACGGAGAAAATTGCTACAATTGGTGAAAACATTACTATCAGAAGATTTGCAAGGTTTGAAAAAGGCGAAGGTATAGAGAAGAAAGAAGAAAACTTTGCTGAAGAAGTAATGAAACAAATTGGTCAGTAATTAATAAAAATCAAAAAAAGAACATATAATGTGTATTATATGTTCTTTTTTTGAGAGTATGTTAAAAATATAACAGAAATTTTAATTGATATGAATTATTGAGCTTAAAAGTACCAAGCCCCTTCATTGAAAGGAGAAATTGTTATGTCTGAAGTGAAGTATAAAAGAGTTATGTTAAAGATAAGTGGAGAAGCGCTTGCCGGGGACCAAAAGTTTGGACTTAATACTGAGACAGTTAATAAAATTTCAGATAAAATTAAGGAATTGCATGATTTGGGCGTTGAGATAGCCATAGTTGTAGGAGGTGGGAATTTCTGGAGAGGCAGAAGTGGCAAAGGCATGGATCGTACTACAGCCGATCACATGGGAATGCTTGCTACCGTTATAAATGCTTTAGGACTTCAGGATTCCTTGGAATATAGGGGGATTCCTACACGAGTACAGACAGCCATAGAAATGAGACAGATTGCTGAACCTTACATAAGGAGAAAAGCAGTAAGGCATTTAGAAAAGGGAAGAATTGTAATTTTTGCCTGCGGAACAGGAAATCCCTATTTTTCTACTGACACTGCTGCAGCATTGAGAGCTGCAGAAATAGATGCAGAGGTAATTTTGCTTGCAAAGAACGTTGATGGCGTATACGATAGCGATCCTAACTTAAATCCTAATGCTGTTAAATTTGACAAACTCTCCTTTTTGGATGTTCTCAATAAAGAATTGGGTGTTATGGACTCAACAGCTGCGTCTTTGTGTAAGGATAACAATATACCAATTATTGTGTTTGGGTTAAATGATCCGGATAATATTATAAGAATTGTTAAGGGTGAAAATATCGGCACATCTATTAGGTAAGGATAAAATATACAGTAGTTTCACATCTGACAGAATAGTGTGAAATTAGGTCGTGGTTTTACTACAGCACTACAAATAATGAACATGAGGTTAATAGTTTCCAAATATAACAATGGAGGAGGAATACTATGTCAAGGGAAGAGTACAAGGCTATTGAAGAGAAAATGCAAAAAACTATTAAAGTTTTGAGGGATGAGTTGACTGGGGTAAGAGCCGGACGTGCAAATCCTGCTATTTTAGATAAGTTGACTGTTGATTATTACGGTGTACCTACACCTATTAACCAGCTTGCAAGCATATCGGTACCGGAAGCAAGAGTAATAATGATACAGCCGTGGGAAGCAAGTATGGTTAAGGAAATTGAAAAGGAAATTCAGAAATCGGATATAGGTATTAACCCCAATAGTGACGGAAAAGTTATAAGACTGATATTTCCAATGTTAACTGAGGAAAGAAGAAAAGAGCTTACAAAAATAGTTAAGAAGTACGGCGAAGATGCAAAGGTCGCAATAAGGTCAATAAGAAGAGATGCTTTAGAGCAAATGAAAGCTCTCAAAAAAGAAGGAGAATTGACAGAAGATGACCTTAAAGCAGCAGAGAAGGATATTCAGAATATGACTGACAAGTATATCGGAGAAATTGATAAAATTGTAGAGCAAAAAGAAGAAGAAATTCTTGAGGTTTAAAATGAAAATAACGGATGTTATCGGGTTGACATTAAAGGATGCAAAAAGCTTACTTGATGCTAACGGTATTAAGGACTATTGTATAAAAGTTACATCCTCTCCAAGACTTAAATCTGATAATTATGATGATAGTTATAGAGTTGCAAGTATAAGAGAGATTGGTGTTAATAAATTTGAAATGATAATTTGCAAGCCCCTCTAATAAAGAGGGGTTTTACTTTAGACTGTTTATTTTACTTTAAAATTGGTTGCTATTGCGAAATTTCCTATATTATAATAATATAATAGTGTTTAAATTTGATATAGTTAAGGAACTTGTATAAGTTAACCTTTGGAAGATAGGGAGGCTATGATGGCTTTTTTTAGTAAGTTGTTAAAAAAAAAGGATAAAGAGAAGAAAAGTTTTGATATTGATTATAATAATTTGCCGATTCACATAGCTATAATTATGGATGGAAACGGCCGATGGGCGCAGAAGAGAAGATTACCAAGGACGGCCGGACATCGGGAAGGTTCAAATAATTTAGATAAGATTGCTCAATTTTGTGGTGAAATAGGAATAAAGTATCTCACGGTATATGCTTTTTCCACTGAGAATTGGAAAAGACCGAAAGCTGAAGTAGATGCTTTAATGGATCTTTTATTGGAGTATTTAAAAAATGCCGAGAGCCATATTGGCGGAAGAAGTGTCCGAATCAGAGTTATCGGGGATACAAGCGCTTTAAGCAAGGAAATTCAGGAGCAAATTATACGGGTAACAAAATTGACGGAAAACAATACCGGAATAACTGTTAATATTGCCATAAACTATGGCGGAAAGCATGAAATTGTTCATGCTGTAAAAGAAATAGCCAAAGATGTGGCTGAAGGGAAGATAAAGTATGACAGCATTGATGAATCCATGATTGCAAACCGGTTATATACAAAGGATATACCTGACCCTGACCTTTTGATACGTCCGGGAGGAGAAAAGAGAATCAGCAATTTTCTTATTTGGCAGTGTGCATATACGGAATTTTGGTATACCGATGTATTATGGCCGGATTTTAAAAAAGAGCATCTTTTAGAAGCAATAAAGGAATATCAATTAAGAAATCGCAGGTTTGGAGGAATATGAGTTGAAAGTTAGAATCGCTAGCGGTATAGCGGGAATAATATTGCTGTTTATTGTTGTATGGTCCGGTAAATTGGTACTGGGTCTTTCTGTTTTTTTACTGTCCATATTGGGATTGAGAGAGTTTTATTCAGCCGTATCAAAGGCAGGATATAAGCCTGTAAAGTTTATAGGCTATATTGCTTCGCTATATATGTTTTTGGTTTGTTCTAAAGACGCACTGAAAAGTCTTGGGTTTAATGTGGAATTTTTATATTCCTATAGGTCGGGATTTTTGGCAGTATTTTCAATAATGCTAGTTTTATTTTGCTATATAATATTCTTAAATAATAAATACAATATATTTGACATTTCTATTACTGTTTTTAGTATTTTTTATATAGTTTTTTTATTTTCCTTTGTGATATTAGTCAGAAATATGACTAACGGTTTTTATTATGTCTGGCTTGTATTTATTGGAGCCTTTGCAACCGATACTTTTGCTTATTTTTCAGGATATCTGTTCGGAAAACACAAGCTATTGCCGGAAATTAGCCCTAAAAAGACGGTGGAAGGCTCTATTGGCGGAATAATCGGATGTGCTGTCGTTATGGGATGCTATGGCTTATATTTGGAATCCATTGGACTTGATAGTTTAATATCAATGCCCCACTTTATAATTTTGGGGTTGTTGTGTGGTGTAATATCTCAGATTGGAGATTGGGCTGCATCGGCAATTAAGCGGTATGTGAAGATTAAAGATTACGGCAATATAATGCCGGGGCATGGAGGAGTTTTAGATCGATTTGACAGTATTTTGTTTACAGCCCCGGTGATTTATTTTTATTTATCGGGTTTGTTATTTTAAGTAAAAAATCAGTTTTACTGTGCTAAGGAGAGAAATAAATGACAGGGTCAATTTCAATTTTAGGTTCAACAGGCTCAATAGGAGTTCAAACCCTTGATGTTGCAAGAAACCTTGGAATCAGGGTGGCAGGGCTTGCAGCCAATACAAGTATAGATAAATTGGAAAGCCAGGCAAGAGAGTTTTTGCCGGAGGTTGTTGCAGTCGGCGATGAAAAATTAGCGAAAGTTTTGGCTGAAAGGCTGGATGACCTCGATGTTGAAGTTATTGGTGGTATGGAAGGATTTAAAAGGGTTGCGTCCATTGAGTCGGTTGATACGGTGGTAACTTCTATAGTGGGAATTGCAGGTCTAATACCTACTATGGAGGCAATAAAAAATAAAAAGAACATTGCTCTTGCAAATAAAGAAACTCTTGTGACTGCAGGAGAAATTGTAATGAGTGAAGCTTTGAAAGCCGGCATTAAAATTCTTCCGGTGGACAGTGAACACTCGGCTATATTTCAAAGTTTAATGGGTAATAATATAAACGATGTATCAAAAATTATATTGACTGCTTCCGGCGGACCTTTCAGAGGAAAAAGCAGTAAAGACCTTGAAAATGTTACTTTGGCAGAGGCTCTGAAGCATCCGAACTGGAGTATGGGAAGCAAGATAACGATAGATTCTGCAACCCTTATGAATAAAGGGCTGGAGGTAATTGAGGCTAAATGGTTGTTTGGGCTTGATATAGATAAAATAAAAGTTATTGTGCATCCTCAAAGCATAATACATTCCATGGTTGAGTATGTTGACGGATCTGTTATAGCCCAATTGGGGTCGCCCGATATGAGATTACCGATACAGTTTGCCCTCACATATCCCGATAGAGAGCATAATAACTTTTCCAAATTGGATTTATTGAAATGTGGAAATTTGACCTTTGAAGAACCGGATATGGAAACTTTCCCATGTTTAAACTTAGCTTTTGAAGCATTGAAAATTGGAGCAACCATGCCAGCGGTAATGAATGCAGCTAATGAAGAGGCTGTTGGCTTGTTTTTGAAAGAGAAGATAAAATTTGTTGATATACCTAAAGCAATTGAAAAGGTTATGTCAAAGCATGCTATTATCAACAATCCGACTATAGATGATATATTGGAAGTAGACCTGTGGGCAAGACAAAAAATTTGTGAAATGAATATATAAGTTTTTTGTAGTATAATTTTAATATAGGGAGTAGTAAAATTAAAGGAGATTATTTGACGGCGAAAATAATAATACTAGCTATTGATCATAGTGGCAACGTTATTAAGAAAAGTTTGGAATAGTAAGTATATGCAAAAGACATGAAAGCATTTTTTAAACACTGCTATTATGAAATTTTTTTAAATACATTTATAGGTTTTGGGTTCTAAAAGTTTGACAAAATATTTTAGAGTAGTGTTTTAAAGCTGATTAGGAGGTTTATTATGAACATAATAATGATATTATTGGCCTTCAATTTTATTCTTATTATCCATGAGCTAGGACACTTTGTTGTGGCAAAACTTTCAAAAATAAAGGTTGAAGAGTTTTCACTTTTTGTGGGACCTAAGTTGTTTAGTTTTACAAAGGGTGAGACAACTTACTCTTTGAGGCTTTTTCCCATTCTTGCCTATGTAAAGATGGAGGGTGAGGATGAAGAATCGGAAAGTGAGAATGCTTTTAATAAGAAGCCCGTATGGGTGAGGGCTGCAGTAATTGCCGCAGGACCTTTGGCCAATATTCTTTCGGCCATAATTTTAATAACCATATGTTTTTACATTAGCGGATTTCAAACAATGACTATTAGTAAAATAGGTGAAGATTCACCTGCTCTGAGAGCCGGATTGCAGGTGGGCGATGAAATTATTGAATACGACAACAAAAGGGTATACCAACCTCTGGATTTACAACAGTTTTTATATATTTCAAAGGGTAAACCGACAAATATAAAAGTTAAAAGAAATAATGAAGTAGTGGAATTGTATATTGAACCTCAGGTAATACCGTCTACAAAGAGATATATGCTTGAGTTTACATTAAATACTGAAAGTTCAAAGGTAAATGTAGTTGAATCGGTTAGTAAAGGTGGGGCGGCTGACAAAGCAGGAATTCAAAAAGGAGACAGGATAGTAAAAATCAATGGAGAAGACGTTAATGATTATAATAGTTTGAGAGCAGCTTTACAGCAATATGGAAATAGTTCTGTAGTGGTTACTGTCGAAAGAAATGGGGAGATGCTTGATTTAGAAGCAACTCCTGTGGAAGCAGTGGATATGGAACAGTATAATGTGGGCTTTGCCTTTGGATACACAAAAGGAAGTGTTCTGGCATCTTTAAAGCAGGGAACAGTTTTTGCCTATAGTAATGTAAGACTTGTGCCGTATACGCTTGGCTGGCTGTTTACAGGAAAAGCTTCCATTGCAGAAATGGTTGGCCCTGTAGGTATTGTAAGTTCTATGAATGATGCTGTTAATACTACAACCAGCACAATAGATGCTATCCTGACAATACTCTATATGACAGCCTATATAAGTGTTGCTGTTGGGGCTACAAACTTAGTGCCGTTTCCGGCTCTTGACGGAAGTAAGCTTGTAATACTTGCAATAGAGGCTATTAGAAGAAAGCCTATTCCAATTGAAAAGGAAGCAATAATTACTACCGTAGGATTCTTTTTATTGATTGGACTTTCCATATTTATAACCATAAAAGATATTGCCAATCTTTTTGGTTTTTCCTTTTAGGTAATTTAAAAGCAAATGGATTTGGAAGGAATTAGATATGAATAAAAACTACATTGATAGAAAAAAGACTAGAAAAGTATGTGTTGGAAGCACCTTTATCGGCGGTGATTCTCCAATTACCGTTCAGTCAATGACAAATACCGATACCCGAGATGCTGCATCTACCATAAATCAGATTAAGAGGCTGGAAGAGGCCGGATGCGATATTGTCAGGGTTGCAGTACCGGATATACAGGCAGCGGAGGCCATTAAAGAAATAAAAAAAGCTATAAATATACCTTTAGTGGCAGATATCCATTTTGACTACCGACTTGCTATAGAGAGCATGAAAAGCGGAGCCGATAAAATAAGAATTAATCCTGGAAATATCGGAGACCGGGATAGAGTAAAAGCAGTAGTTGAAGTAGCAAGAGAAAGGAAAATTCCCATAAGGATCGGTGTAAATTCCGGTTCTCTTGAAAAAGATATAATGGCAAAATACGGGGGAGTAACACCGGAAGCTATGGTGGAAAGTGCTCTGGGGCATGCTCGAATTCTTGAAGAATTGAACTTTCATGACATAGTAATTTCTTTGAAAGCCTCCAGTGTAACTATGACAATTGCAGCTTACCGTAAGATGATAGAGAACAGCGATTATCCGCTTCATATAGGTGTTACTGAGGCAGGTACCGTTTATCGTGGTACTATTAAGTCGGCTGTAGGATTGGGTTGCCTTTTGGCTGAAGGTATCGGCGACACCATAAGAGTTTCATTAACCGGTGATCCTGTTGAAGAGATAAGGGCAGGAAATGAGATTTTGAAAGCACTAGGTCTTAAAAAGGGTGGCGTTGAATTTGTATCATGTCCTACCTGCGGAAGATGTCAGGTAGATTTGATCAATATAGCTGCAAAAGTGGAAGAAAAACTGTCAAAAGTTGATAAGGATATTAAAGTTGCAGTTATGGGCTGTGCGGTGAACGGTCCGGGTGAGGCAAGGGAAGCTGATATCGGTATTGCCGGAGGCAAAGGAGATGTACTTCTTTTTAAAAAGGGCGAAATTGTAAGAAAAATTCCTCAGGAGAGAGCAGTAGAAGAGTTGTTGGAGGAGATATACAAATTTTAAAGCATAATGGGTTTTGCTTTAGAGGTTATATAATAAAAAAATTATCAAAAAGAATTTTACTTCCGTTATCTTTCGAAACATGGTTTTGTAATGATGGCGGAAGTTTTTATATTATATGGCCTAAATATTAAGTTTGGAACAAATACAGCTACTTAACATAAAATATATTAGAATATACCTTGGATTTAGGAGTGTTTATTATGTATGAATATTATCACGCCGAAGAAAGGCAGCCCATTTTGCCACCGTTCGGTCAGCCGCCCAGGCCGCCGTTTGGTCAACCTCCCAGGCCACCAATAGGTCAGCCGCCAAGGCCGCCAATAGGTCAACCGCCAGGTGTCCCTTCAGGTTCTCCGGGAGCCTCATCGGGACCGCCGCCCGGACCTCCGCCGTCCTTTGTACCTCAACAATCGCAGGCACAGGGCGTTGGTACTCTAGCAGTAGACCCCGGTGCTATAAGACCGTGTACTTTCAGATATGTATATATCTGGTTAAACACTGGAGAGAGATTTTGGGCTTGGCTGGTATTTGTAGGAAGAAATTCAGCTGCCGGATGGAGATGGACGGGATTTAGATGGATATACTTTGGCATAGATTTAAGAAATATTGAAAGCTTTATCTGCTATTAAATAAGCATATTAAAATTAGCCAGCTATTAAGATTGATACCAATTGAGATATTTATGTCCAATCTATTTTTAACGTTATGTAAGTTTATGCAATAATTATTTCAATAAAAATTAATAAAATATTGCTAATTACAAATAATAGTGTTATAATTACTTGTGGATTAATGTTTATAGGAACTGGTTGGAAAAGAGTGGGTTGTACCCACTCTTTCGTATTATTGATATTTACAGTGATGCAAAGTTTAAAGGTATAAAAATTATTAAATTTGTAAATAGTTCCTTTTGGTAATGGAGGATGCTTATGGTCAAAAAGAAAATTGAAGACATTGTTGCAGAAATTGCAGGGCCTATAGTGGAAAGTCATTCTTTTGAACTTGTGGATGTTGAATTTGTTAAGGAGGGGGCCAACTGGTATCTTCGCATCTATATAGATAAGCCAGGGGGCATAACAATAGACGATTGTCAGATTGTTAGTGAGGAAATAAGTGATATATTGGATGAAAAAGACCCTATAGAACAAAGCTATTTTTTGGAAGTATCCTCGCCAGGTTTAGACAGACCTCTAAAGAAGGACTCTGATTTCGAGAAGTTTAAAGGAGAACTTGTAGAAGTTAAAGTTTATAAACCTATAGACGGCAGGAAGATTTTTGAAGGAGAATTGGTTGGGCTTATTGACGGAAAGATTATCATTAAGATAGATGACAGGAACGTTGAATTTGAAAGGGACCAAGTAGCGATGGTCAGAAGAGTTATTAAATTTTAAAGAATATTGGGTTAAAAGATATTTGAAATCAGAAAAGAGAATAAGGAGGTTCTTAAATGAGTTCAGATTTGATCCATGCGTTAGAACAGTTGGAAAAGGAAAAAGGGATTGACAAGGAAGTGATAATTGAGGCGATAGAAGCGGCTCTCATTTCTGCATATAAGAGAAATTTCGGAACTTCTCAGAACGTTCGTGTATCTGTTGATCGCCAAACCGGTGAATTTAAGGTATATGCTTTAAAAAGGGTTACAAGTAATCCGCAAAATGAATTTTTGGAGATATCTATTGAAAACGCCAAAAAGATAGATCCTGAGCTGGATGAAAACGATATGGCTGAGGTGGAGGTTACACCAAAGAAGTTTGGAAGAATAGCTGCACAGACAGCAAAACAGGTGGTTGTTCAGAGGCTTAGGGAAGCTGAAAGAGGAATTATCTTTGACGAGTTTTCTAATAAAGAGGATGAAATAGTCACAGGTATAGTACAAAGGACAGAAAAGAAAAATGTAATTATCGACCTTGGTAAGACGGAAGCTATTTTGGCACCTTCAGAGCAGATACCTGGTGAGGAATACAACTTTAATGACAGAATAAAAGTATATATAATTGAAGTAAAAAAGACTACAAAAGGACCGCAGATTTTGGTTTCAAGAACACATCCGGGTTTGATAAAAAGACTCTTTGAACTTGAAGTGCCTGAAATACATGAAGGTGTTGTTGAGATTAAAAGTATATCAAGAGAACCGGGTTCAAGGACAAAGATTGCTGTGTATTCTAAAGATGAGAACGTGGATCCGGTGGGGGCCTGTGTTGGACAAAAAGGAACAAGGGTTCAGGCTATTGTGGATGAACTTAGAGGTGAAAAGATAGATATAATTAAATGGAGCAGCGATCCTAAGGAGTATATCTCAAGCAGTTTGAGTCCGGCTAAAGTTGTTCATGTGGAAATTAATGAAGAAGAGAAAAGTGCGAAAGTTACAGTACCTGACTTCCAGCTGTCATTAGCGATAGGAAAGGAAGGACAAAATGCCAGACTGGCTGCAAAGTTGACAGGGTGGAAAATTGATATTAAGAGTGAGTCACAGCTTAGAGCCACTATTGAGCAACAGCTTCTTAATTATGATGGCAGTTTTCAACCCCTATTTATTGAGGATGAGCAGCAAAATGAAAACGATGAGGATAATTTGGAATAGAAGTTTTAAATAATGAAGGATTAACTTTCATATTTAGCATAAGATTATCTTCAAACCCAATTTATTATTATAAAAAGTAGAACTCATTTTACTAATTTACTGTATATTCCTTTCAGAAATATTTATACTTTGCAACTGGGGGATGTGATTGATATTGAAGCAAAAAAAAGTACCCATGCGTATGTGCCTTGGATGTCAGGAGATGAAGCCTAAAAAAGAATTAATTAGAGTAGTTAAAAACAAGGAAAATGAAATATCCGTTGATTTTACAGGAAAGAAAGCAGGCCGGGGAGCTTATATTTGTAAAAATATAGAGTGCTTTCGAAAAGCCAAAAAGGCTAAACGTTTTGAAAGAGCTTTTGAGACTTCAATAAGTGAAGAAATATATAATACCCTTGAAAAAGAATTGGAGGAAGGGAATGACGGATAGGATATATTCTTTTCTAGGGCTGGCAGCGAAGGCTGGAAAGATCGTATCCGGGGAAGAATCCTGTGAGAGAGCTTTAAAAAAGTCTTTAGTCAGTTTAGTTATTGTAGCTGAAGATGCTTCACATAATACAAAAAAGAAATTCTTGGATGCCTGTAAATTTAGAAATATTGAAATAAGAATATTCGGGCAAAAAGATATGTTGGGGAAGTTTACGGGTAAAAATATAAGGTCGGTGGTATCAATATTGGATAAAAATTTTTCAAAACGATTGATGGAAATGATTGATTCAAGTGTCAACAATGGATGCGGGGGTGAAAATATTGGGAAAGATTAGAGTTTATGAACTCGCAAAAGAAATGAATACAACTAGTAAAAGATTAATGGAAAAATTGGCGGAAATAAATATTGTGGTTAAGAATCATATGAGTCTGCTTGAAGAGCATGAGCTTGAAGCTCTATATGATCATATAGGTGTCATAAAACATAAAGAAGAAAATGAAGAAAAGAAGGCATCGTTAAACTCACTTTATCCTAACGAGAATATTAATAAGGAAGCAAGAAAGGAAGCTAAAAAAGCTCCAAGGATAATTAGAACTACCGAAATAATATTGGACTCAGATAACGAAGAAAAGAATGCAAAAAATGAAAAAAATAACGATTCGGCCAAAAAAGGTGACAATAATAATCATTCAAAAAAGAAGAGAAACGATTTTGTTAAGGTAGCACCTTCAAATTCCGGATTGAGACCTGGATTTGTAAGGGAAACAAAACCTGAATATATGAGAGCTTTAGAAGCGGAGAAGAAACAGGAGGTTACGAAAATAGTAGATTCACGTGAAAAGAGCGGTGCTCAAAAAGAAGTGTCAAAAAATGTCCATAAGGAAGCTGTTGTTGATCAAAAGCATGAACATAAATTACCGGCTGCCGGTAGAGAGGAAGCTAAGGTGTCAAATGTAAATGTTAATGAAAAATCTAAAGAAGAAGTTAAAGTTGCGGAAGCGAAGAGCACCGAGGCAAAAACAAAGCAGGAGGCTAATGCTATTAATAAAGAGGGAACTAAATTTGAAAGTAAAACTGAATTGAAAACTTCAGAAACTTCAGTTCAAGATAAAAATAACAATAACCAGCAAAAGAACTTTGACAAAGGCAATGTAACAGAGGATAAAACAGTAAATAATCGTCCTACAACTGTTGATAAACAGGGAGATCAATTTAATAGACATCATAGCCAGAATAATCAGATTAATCAAAATAAACAGGGACAAGAAGCAAAAACTCATAATAACATTGATAGAAGTAATTTAAGTAATAAACCGGCAGATTCTCAAAATAAATCTAATTTTACATCTAAATCTGCGGATACTTCAAAAGTTGATTCGGCAGCAAAAATGGATGAAGGTATTTCTCAAAAAAGTGAAAGTAAAAGAGAATATCCTAATAAGGATATGGAAAAGGATGCAAAAAGAGAATTTAAAAAAGAATTTTCAAAAGCAAGTATCATAAAGGGCGGAAATGCAAAAAACCATAAAAATACAAAGAAAATTAAAAATGTATTTTCAGGTAGGAAAGAGGTTTCACAGATATTAGCTGATGACTCAATTTTGCAGGAGCTTTATGATGATGATATCAAAAAAGCAAAGAAGCCTAAAAAGGAAGCTAAGGAAGCTAAAAAAGAGGAAAAATATATTCCGCCTAAAGCAGTGCTGACTTCAATAAAAATACCTGAAACATTAACTGTTAAAGAACTGGCAGAGGCATTGAAGAAAGCTGCTGCAGAGGTTATAAAGAAGTTAATGTCATTAGGTGTAATGGCTACAGTTAACCAGGAAATTGACTTTGATACTGCTGCTATTGTAGCCGATGAATTTGGAGTAAAAGCTGAAAAAGAAGTAGTGGTAACTGAGGAAGATATATTGTTTGACGATGACGAAGAGGATGATGAATCTCAATTAGAACCAAGACCTCCGGTTGTTGTCGTAATGGGGCATGTTGACCACGGTAAGACTTCGCTTCTAGATGCTATAAAGTCATCCCATGTAACTGAGAGTGAAGCCGGTGGTATAACACAGCACATAGGTGCTTATATGGTTAAAGTTAATAATAGGAATATTACATTCCTTGATACACCGGGGCATGAAGCTTTTACAGCGATGAGAGCAAGAGGTGCTCAGGTTACGGATATTGCAATTCTGGTTGTTGCGGCTGACGACGGTGTAATGCCTCAGACAATTGAAGCAATAAACCATGCCAAGGCAGCTAATGTTACAATAATTGTAGCTATTAACAAAATAGACAAACCGGGTGCAAATCCTGAGAGAGTTAAGCAGGAACTTACAGAACATGGTCTTATTCCTGAAGAATGGGGCGGAGACACTATTTTTGTTGAAGTTTCTGCAAAGCAGAGAATTAATATTGACGGACTTTTGGAAATGGTTCTTTTGGCTGCCGATATGCTTGAACTTAAGGCTAATCCGAACAGGCAAGCAAAAGGTACTGTTATTGAAGCAAAGCTTGACAAGGATAGAGGACCTATTGCGACAGTACTTGTCCAAAGGGGAACATTGCAAGTCGGAAGCTCTATTATAACAGGAACTATTTTTGGTAGAGTAAGGGCCATGGTGGATGACAAGGGGCAAAGGCTTAAGAAAGCTGGACCGTCTACTCCTGTAGAGATTTTAGGTTTGCCGGAAGTGCCGGAAGCTGGAGAAATATTCTATTCTGTAACCGACGAAAAAGTAGCTAAACAGTTGGTTGAGAAGAGAAAACTCAGACAAAGGGAGCAGAGTTTAAAAGCTACATCAAAAGTATCCCTCGATGATTTGTTTAATCAAATAAAAGAGGGTAAGGTAAAAGAGCTTAACATAATTGTTAAGGCCGATGTTCAAGGTTCTGTTGAAGCTGTTAAACAGTCGCTGGAGAAACTTAGCAATGATGAAGTAAGGGTTAAGATAATACACGGTGCTGTTGGGGCTATTACAGAAACCGATGTTACTTTGGCACAGGTTTCAAATGCTATAATTATAGGCTTTAATGTAAGGCCAGCAGCAAATGTTGCAGAAATAGCAAAAGATGTAGGAGTTGATGTAAGACTCTACAGAATAATATACAATGCTATTGAAGATATCCAGGCAGCTATGAAAGGTATGCTTGATCCAACGTATAAAGAAGTTGTAATTGGACATATTGAAATAAGACAGACATTTAAGGTTTCCGGTATAGGTACAATTGGCGGTGGATATGTTCTTGACGGAAAAGTACAAAGAAATTCAGAAGTCAGAGTGGTTAGAGATGGAATTGTTGTACATGAAGGCAAACTTGCCTCATTAAAACGATTTAAAGATGATGTTAAAGAAGTGGCACAAGGATTTGAATGCGGTCTTTCAATTGAAAGGTTCAATGACATTAAAGTAGGAGATGTTATAGAAGCTTTTGTAATGGAAGAAGTTAAAAGATAATCCTAATGTGACTAAACAGGAGTGGTTTTATGGATAGAACAGCAAGAATCTCAGAAGAGATGAAGAGGGAGATAAGTGCAATAATACAAAATGAACTAAAAGACCCAAGGCTTTCAAGTCTTATTAGTGTTACAAATGTTAATGTTACCAAGGATTTGCGTTATGCCAAGGTTTATGTTAGCGTAATGGGAAATGAAGAGGAAAAGAAGAATTCCCTTGAGGGATTGAAAAGTGCTGCAGGATTTATAAGACGTGAAGTAGGGCATAGAATTCAACTGAGATATACTCCGGAAGTTCAGTTTGAGTTGGATAATTCAATTGAACATGGGGCATATATTTCAAAGCTGATTAACGATACCGTCAAGAAAGAAGATTAGTTATATATAGTTAAAATTTCAATAATGCAGACTTTTATGCAAATGGAGCACATTGTAATGGATTATAAACATTGCATAAGCTTGATTTTGTAAGGTTGGGGTTGTAACCTCAACCTTACAATAATATGCACCATTTTTTATGTATGGTTAGTTGGATTTTTTAGCTGTTATGTATAGGATATATAATAGTTATTTTAAATTTTTAATTAAAATTTTTACGAAACTATGTATATAATTTCATTTAATGTGCTATACCTAAGTAAAAATAAAAGCTTATTGCAAGTTAATTTAAATGTCTGATTAGTTTATTTGAAGAAGATAGTGTTAATATGTTTATTGTAAATGTTTGTTTACATGTGATCGGTTTTTGAAACAACCATATTTTATTGAGAGGTATGAATATGATAGAAAAGGAAATTATCAAAGCAATAGAAGGAGCGGAACGTATTGCTATTTTACCCCATGTTTTTGCTGATGGAGATGCATTAGGGTCGAGTATTGCTTTAGCTTTAGCTTTAAGGAAGATGGAAAAAAAGGTCAAAGTATACATTGAAGAAGAAATTCCGCGCACCTTTGATTTTTTGCCGGGTAAAGAATTTATTGAAGTGTTCAAAGGTCAGATAGAGGATTTTGACTTGATATTGATACTGGATACCGGTGACCTTGCAAGGCTAGGAAAGAGAGTTGATATATTTAACAATAAAGGATATACGATAAACATTGACCATCATACTACAAATACCGAATTTGCAGCTATAAACCATGTGGATACCAATGCTGCTGCAGTGGGAGAAATAATATATCAATTGATTAAAAGCCTGGGAATAAGTATTGATCAGAACATTGCCACTTGTGTCTATGTTGCTATTGCTACCGATACAGGTGGATTCAGATATAGTAATACAACGGCATTAACTCATCAAATTACAGCCGATTTAATCAATAATGGTGTGGATGTGTCGAAAATTTCACAGATAGTTTTTGAAACACTTCCATACAAGAAGGTAAAGCTTATGGGATTGGCTATAGATACTATAGAGATTTCTGAGAACGGAAAGTTAGCCTTTATAACTGTAACTGATGAAATGTTGAAAAAAACTAATGCTTCAGATGAAGACTGCGACGGATTGGTAAACATAGCAAGGAATATTGAGGGTGTTGAAGTAGCTGTCTTAGTAAGACAGCGAAGCAAAGATGAATTCAAAGTTAATTTTCGCTCTCAGAATTATGTGGATGTATCTGCTATTGCACGCAAGTACTCTGGAGGAGGTCATATGAAAGCTGCAGGATGTACTATAAATGGAAATATGGAAGAAATAAAGCAAATGCTTAAAAAAGATATAAAGGAAGTTTTGTAAATATGGATGGAGTATTAAACGTACTAAAACCGCCAGGTATGACTTCCTTCGACGTGGTAGCGTATTTGAGAAGCTTACTTAAACAAAAAAAGATAGGGCACACAGGAACACTAGATCCCGGAGCAGTTGGAGTTTTGCCTGTATGTATCGGAAAAGCTACGAAGACAATAGAGTATTTGACAGATAAAGATAAGGAATACCGTGCTGAGCTTACTCTTGGTATTGCCACAGACACTCAGGATAGCTATGGAAATGTATTGAAGGTTTGTGATGTCAATTTCGGTAAAGAAGAGATAATTAATACTATAATGAGTTTTGTCGGAGATTACTGTCAAGTACCACCGATGTTTTCTGCTGTTAAGATTGAGGGCAAAAAGCTTTATGAACTTGCTAGAGAAGGTATTACTGTCGAGAGAACTCCAAGGAAGGTTACTATACATTCTATAAATATTATAGATATAAAGGATAATAAGGTAGTATTCGATGTGGTATGTTCTAAAGGCACTTATATAAGAACTTTATGTTCAGATATAGGGGAAAAGCTCGGCTGCGGAGGGCATATGTCTTTTTTGGTGAGAACAAGGTCAGGCCGGTTCAAATTGTCGGATTCGCTTACGCTTGAAGAAATATATGAATTATCCAAGGAAAATTCTATAGATAATAAGTTGTCGCCAATTGAAGATGTGTTTGAGGACTTAGCGATGATAGATTTGATTGATACTGAAACGAAAAAGTTATGTAATGGCGCTTATGTTAAATTAAAGGATGAACATTACAGAAAAGGATCTATTGTTAGGGCATACGATGAAAAAGGAAAATTTATCGGTATATGTGAAGTTTTGTTTATAAAAGGGAGTTTGCTTTTAAAAATGAAAAAGCAGTTCGGATAAGATTGTTTAAAATATACTATAGCTTTTTTGCTTCAAAGCGAAGAGCAAATTTTGAAGAATAATTGCAAAGTTTTTTGGAGTAATATTATAATAAAAAGTATTCTAAATGTTTTAACGAGAAAATAAGTTTTGATTTTTCATATAAAAGTTATATTCATAATTTGTACAATAGCAGAAGATAAGTAGTAATTATAATTTAAGTGCAATAGGGGAAGAGTATGAAAGTAATATATGGCAACAATCAACCTGTAGAATTTACCAATTATACTGCTATAGGATTAGGTAATTTTGATGGCTTACATATTGCCCATATGGCTTTGATAAACACCCTAATAAGTGAATCAAAGCAAAGAGGGCTTGAATCGGTTTTGTACAGCTTTACCAAACATCCTGAAAATATTATTAGAAAAAAGCTGTTTACCCCACTGATAACGTCTACTGGCAAGAAAATTAAGTTACTTGAACTTACCCAGTTGGATTATATGTATTTTGACGAGTTTGATGAGTCTTTTTCACGAATGAGTCCTGAAACCTTTGTAAAAGATATACTTGTGGACAAGCTAAAGATGAAATTGGCAGTTACAGGCTATGATTACAGATTCGGATATAAAGGACAAGGAGATGTGGCTTATCTTAAGGAGCTAGGGCAAAAGTACAATTACAAGGTAATAACAATACCGGCTATTAAAGTGGAGGATGAAATTGTAAGCAGTACACTTATAAGAAAATATGTTAAAAAAGGAGATATGGAAAGTGTCTTTAAGTTACTGGGAAGGCATTATTCAATAACCGGTATTGTTGAAAAGGGAAAAAGGATAGGAAATACATTAGGTTTCCCTACTGCCAATATTTATCCGGAAGAATATCTTTTAATGCCAATGGATGGAGTATATGTTACCCGTACATTATTAGACGATAAAATATATAACAGTATAACCAATATCGGTAATAACCCTACTTTTAACGATCAAAAAAAATCTATTGAGACTTATATTTTGGATTATAGCGGGGATATTTACGGGAAAGATATTGAAGTCTTTTTCCTTAAAAAAATAAGAGGTGAGAAGAAGTTTAATTCAATAGATGAGCTGGTTGAACAGATAAAAAGGGACATTGAAAGCGCAAAGCAATATTTTGTAGAAATTAAGAAATAAGGAGGAGAAGCTCGAAGCTTCTCCCTTGTTAGCATCTGCACTTCTTCCACATATATCCCAAAAGCATGCCGTTTATAAAGCTGAATGCCAGTATACCTGCTGCCATAGGGGCACTTAAGCTTAATATGTTATCATCATTTTCTTTTTCTTTATTATTGCTTTTTGCATGACTTCTTGGATGTTTTCTATAATATCTGTTCTGAATCATTGTCAATCCCTCCGATATTATTATTTTCAATTAGATTTTTTTTATGTTTTATTATTTATGTCATATTTTTTAATAAAGATTATATAAAATACATTCAATGAAATTCCAAATTTAGAACTATAAAAACTAAAAAGTGTGTTGCTTATTTTGCATAATTATAGTAATATCTAAGTAAGCGGTTTAGTAAAACGGTTTCTCCGATCATTTAGATTTATTATTTTATTATTATATAGATAAGTAATAAAATTTAAATAAATTTAATTGGGGGTATTAATTATGCAAAAAAGAATTGTTAGTGTTGTACTGGCAATAGCGTGCCTTTTTACATTGGCAAAGGCTACAACTGTTACGGTATCAGCTGCGCCGCCATCAGGATTTGACCAATATCGGGGCAATATTCCCCATGGTAAAGTGGAAGAAGTAACATATTACTCCACTACAACCAAGACTAACCGCAAGGCAACAGTTTATACTCCTCCAGGATATACAACCAGCCAAAAGTATAATGTTCTTTATTTGCTTCATGGTATTGGTGGAGACCATAAAGAGTGGTATAATGGGGGCAGTCCTCAAAACATTCTCGATAATCTCTATGCAGAAAATAAAATAGCTCCAATGATTGTAGTAATGCCTAATGGGCGTGCTATGGCTGATGACAGACCGATTGGTGATATTTATTCCCCAGAAAAGCAGGCAGCTTTTGATAATTTCCAATATGATCTTATAAATGATTTAATACCCTACATAGAATCCAAATACTCAGTATTGAAAGATCGAGAAAACCGTGCAATCGCTGGATTATCGATGGGCGGAGGTCAAGCTTTAAACTTCGGATTGAAATACATGGATTACTTTGCTTATACCGGAGGATTTTCACCGGCACCAAATACCCAATCGCCAAGCGTGCTTGTGTCTAATCCTGCGCTTATTAAAGAAAAGATGAAAGTTATTTATATTTCATGTGGTGAACAGGATAGTTTGTTCTCTATAGCCAAGGGAGTTCATGATTACATGACACAAAAAGATGTTCCGCATGTTTGGTATCAAGCAACAGGTAACCATGATTTTGTATTTTGGAAAGATAGTTTGTACCAATATGTACAGTTAATATTTAAAAATACAACAACACCAACATCTACTCCAACAATACCGACAAGCACACCGGTTCCAACCACAAAATCCGCTTTTGATACTATTGAGGCTGAAAAATACGATAGTATAAATGGCAGCGAATTAAGAATAGTAGATACGACAAATGGCGGAAAAGGTATAGGTTATATTAATAATGGAGATTATGCGGTATACAAAAATGTAGATTTTAAAAATGGTGCCAATTCATTTAAAGCTTATGTTGCAAGTGCTCTTACTTCTACTATTGAGTTAAGATTGAATAGTCCGACCGGTACTTTGATAGGTAAATTATCTGTTAATACAACAGGCGGTTGGAATAGCTATGAAGAGCAAAGTTGTTCCATTAGCAATGTAACAGGAGTAAATGACTTATATCTTGTATTTTCCGGTCCTGTAAATATTGATTGGTTTAAATTTAGCGGTGGAACAAATACGGTAACTTTAGGTGATTTAGACGGTGATGGAAAGATTACTTCATTAGATTTGGCAATACTTAAGAGACATTTGCTTGGTATATCTGAACTTAAAGGAGCAAGTCTAGCCAATGCTAATGTGAATGGAGATACGGAGGTAAACTCTATAGACTATGCCTTAATTAAAAAATATATATTGGGAATGATATCCGATTTTTAGGCGCAATGATTATAGTGCCGTAATTTACTAATACTTATTGTAAACAAAGTCTGCCCAGACACTGCCAGGATATTTGTCCCTTAGCTTTGCCAAGGGGTAAATATCTTATGGCAGCATTAAATTTATGGAGTGGTAATATTAGAACTTTTGAATATGCACAAGTTAAGTTGTGCGATTTTCTTTTCATGTCTTGTATTTTGAAATATTTTACGTGCTTTGCAGCAATAAATATGCTTGCAGATAGTATACATTTTTTTATAATCTGTAACATATAATTTTATGATATGTATGTGCTGCATATTTCATAAAAAGTATTTTTACTTAACTTTTTATAATTCTAGATATCATGTAATTAATTTAAGTTGCTAATATATTTTAATGAGCATGTTTCTCTTATTTTTTTTTCTACTATGATAACCTTAAGGAAAGAAGATTGAAAAAATAATATTTTTAAATAAATGAAATAGACAAGTTAACCCTTTGCGACTGTATTAAATATGGGTGATTATTTATAAGTAACCGGTTTACTAAACCGGTTACTTATAAATTGAATAAATTAAATTTGTATGTTTTAGGTGCTATGAAAAAGTTATAAATATAAACTTAAGTTAATTAATAAAGATGGGAAACATAAATTATGCTGCATGCAAAAGGAGTTATGAAATATGTCGAAATTTGAAGATATGTCTGCACTGTTGGAACAATTCGTAAAAGATGGTTTGCCGGGATGTGGCTGCGCAGTTGCAAAAGACGGCAAAATATTATATGAGGGATATTTTGGTTATGCTGACCTAGAAGAAAAAAGACCTATTACTGAAGGTACTGTTTATCGGTTGTATTCGTTAACTAAAGTTGTTATATGTACAGCTGCTATGATTCTTTTTGAAAGGGGAAAATTCTTACTAAATGAGCCCATTTATGAATATATTCCGGAATACAGGGATACCCATGTAGCGATTACTGAACCAAACGGAAACATCCACATAGAAAAGGCGAAAAATCCTATGCTAATTAAGCATGCCTTTTGTATGTCGGTTGGATTGCCTTATCATTTCGGTGATTCACTATCAGCACAACAAATGAGAAAAGTAAAAGATGAATTGACTGAGAAATACGGGAAATATGATATAGTTACTGAGGTAAAGGCTATGGGGAGTGTTCCTGTTCAATTCGAACCGGGTACCCACTGGCTGTATGGGTATGGACATGATATAGTTGCAGCATTGATTCAGATTATATCGGGAAAAACTGTGGGGCAATTTTTGCAGGATGAAATATTCGGTCCTTTGGATATGAAGGATACCGGATATCGCTACCATGGAGATATAGAATCTAGAATGGTTTCTTTTTATAGAAAAAACGACAAAGGTGAGATGATAAAAATTCCCGGTTTTGAAGATCGATTCCATCAGCCCGATGCTGTATATGAAGCAGGAGGTTTTGGGCTGTATTCTACTGTTAGAGATTATTTAAAATTTTCTCAGATGTTAGGAAACAATGGGGTTTATAACGGAAAGAGAATAATTGGCAGAAAGACTATAGATTTAATTCGAACAAATCATTTAGACGAAGTGCAGCTAAAGGACTTTAGAAATTCTTATCTGGCAGGATACGGGTACGGACTGGGAGTTAGAACATTAATGAGTACCAGTGACGGACATTTCAATGGTTCTATTGGAGAATTCGGTTGGACTGGAGTGGCCGGCACCTATGTAAGTATTGATCCGAAGGAAGGTTTTTCTCTTGTCTACATGCATCAAATGGATCCAAATATGGAAGAATACCACCATCACAGAGTAAGAGCTGTTGCCAATGGCTGTCTGGACTAATAGATTTAGAAAGAAGGATTTTTGCAAAAAAAATTAAATTTTTTGAATCGGGATACATTAATAAGTAAATTGAATATAGAAAATTACAGGCTGGACATGAGAATGTATAGAGCGATATAATCAGCTATAAGCTGTAATCGAAATAAGAAAATTAGAATATGAGGAGGACTTCAAATGATGAAAGTTGTAGTAAATGCGGACATTAAAAAAGGGAAAATTAACAGGAATATATACGGACACTTCTCGGAGCATCTTGGCAGATGTATTTACGAGGGAATATGGGTTGGAGAAGATTCTGAGATTCCAAATATAAAAGGATATCGTACCGATGTTGTTGAAGCACTAAAAAAATTGAAAGTACCTGTTTTAAGATGGCCGGGCGGATGTTTTGCAGATGAATATCATTGGATGGATGGAATTGGTCCAAGGGAGAAGAGGCCTTACATGATAAATACCCATTGGGGTGGTGTGGTTGAAAATAATCACTTCGGAACTCATGAGTTTATGGAATTCTGTGAAATGATTGGAGCTGAACCATATATTTCCGGCAATCTCGGAAGCGGTACCGTGCAAGAGATGCAGCAATGGGTTGAATATATTACCTTTGACGGCAAATCTCCGATGGCTGATTTGAGAAGGGCAAACGGACGAGAAGAGCCGTGGAAGTTAAAATATTTTGGTATCGGAAATGAAAATTGGGGCTGCGGTGGAAATATGAGAGCGGAATATTACGCAGACCTTTATAGAAGATATGCAACATATGTGAGGAATTTTGGTGACAACGTTATTTATAAGATTGCATGCGGTCCTAGTGCAGGGGATTATACATGGATGGAAGTTGTGATGAGGGAAGCCGGACATTTAATGAATGGAATAAGCCTGCATTACTATACTTTACCGACAAATTCCTGGACAGGTTCAAAAGGTTCAGCTACTGAATTTGGTGAGGAAGAATGGTTTAAAACGCTTAAACACACACTGGTTATGGAGGAATTGGTTACAAAGCATAGTACCATTATGGATAAATATGACCCTGAAAAGAAGATTGGCTTGATTGTCGATGAATGGGGTGCATGGTACGATGTTGAACCGGGTACCAATCCAGGATTCCTCTATCAGCAGAATACACTGAGAGATGCTTTAATAGCCGGTATTAACCTTAATATTTTCAATAACCATTGCGATAGGGTTCAAATGGCAAACATAGCTCATTTGGTCAATGTTCTTCAGGCGGTAATTCTTACTGAAGGGGATAAAATGTTGTTAACACCAACCTATCATGTATTTGATATGTACAAAGTGCATCAGGATGCAGAGCTTCTGTCGCTTGATTTTGAAAATATAGATTATACTTATGGCGATGAAAAAATACCGCAGGTAAGTATTTCATCATCCCAGGATAAAGACGGAAAAATTCATATATCAATTTGTAACCTCAATCCTTCTCAAGGTGTTGATGTGGACTTTGAAATAAGGGGAACAACAGTAAAGAAGATAGTAGGACAGGTATTGACAGCTCAGGAAATGAATGCAATGAATACCTTCGAAGAAAGTGATCGGGTAAAAATTGAGGTATTTAAAGATGCAAAATTAGAAAATAACCATGCTGTATGCAAAATTCCATCAAAATCCGTTGTGGTATTGGAAATAGAATAGAATTTTATGATATAAAAGTTGCAAAAAGAAGATCCTTCAAATTTTTATTTAGGTGATATTTTATGCTGGAATCCAAATGCAAAAGCTGCACACAAAATGTTAAGGTCAAAGAGCAAATTTCACAGGAACAGATCGATGAAGCAATTGAGAAGCTGGCGAGGAATAAAAGTGTGCAGTTTGTAAGTAGCGAGGTCTATGAATTTAGACTATTGCAATGTAAAAATTGTGAATATCTTGAGTTTGGCACTACCTGCATGAAATGTGGGTGTATTGTTCAAATCAGAGCCAAACTTAAAGATGCACAATGCCCAATTTCAAAGCAAAACAGATGGAAGTACAATTCATAATTTTCACTATTGTATGATAGCTTAAACTGTTAAGATAATTTACTTTAAAAGGAGATTTAAAATGGTGAAAAAGATAGATGTGCCCACATCGGGTAAACCTTTTAAAAATAACGTAAATTATTGTGTAGGTACAGGTAGGATGGGTCTGGCATTACAGCAAGAGTATATTGAACATTTGAAAATAGTTCAGGAGACTATACATTTTCGATATATACGTGGTCACGGGCTATTTTGTGATGATATGGGTATATACCGTGAATGTGAAATGGATGGTAAAACCAGTACTTTTTACAATTTTACTTACCTGGACCGGGTTATAGATACCTATTTGGAGAATGGCATACGGCCTTTTTTAGAACTTGGTTTTATGCCTGAAAAGCTAAAAACAGGAGAGCAAACAATTTTTTACTGGAAAGGCAATGTGACTCCTCCGGTTTCTTATGAGAAATGGGCTGAACTTATAACAAATACTCTAAATCATTTGATTGACAGATACGGTAGAGATGAGGTTATTACCTGGCCGATTGAGGTGTGGAATGAACCTAATATACCGTTCTGGGCAGGTACCATGGAAGAGTATTTCAAGCTTTATGAATATTCAGCTAATGCAGTAAAAAGTGTGGACGAACGCATTCAAGTGGGTGGTCCTGCAATTTGCGGTATTGACACCGAAAGATGGTTGAGATCGTTTTTCGAATTTTGTATAGACAAGAATGTGCCGTTGGACTTTATTACCCGTCATTGCTATACTGCCAACGAGCCTACCAACCGAGGACATTATATATATCATACCATGATGGAACCGACACGAATGATTGATGAGCTGAAAGAAACCCGCAAGATTATGGCCGACTATCCTCGAATTGCAAATATGCCGCTTCATATTACCGAGTTTAATACGTCTTATGTTCCGTTATGTCCTGTACATGATACGGTTTATAATGCGGCATATATTGCACGTATTTTAAGTGAAGCCGGAGAGTACGCCGACTCCTATTCTTATTGGACATTTAGTGATGTATTCGAGGAGATGGATGTTCCAAAGTCGGTATTTCACGGAGGATTTGGGTTGGTAGCTCTAAACTCAATAAAAAAGCCAACTTTTTATACTTTCGAGTTTTTCTCCAAAGCCGGAAAGGAAATGCTGTATAGGGATGACAACCTGATTGTAACAAAAAGTGACAATAGATATGTAATTATTGGTTGGAATTGGCACGATATGAGGGATCATAAACTTGCTCCGGATAAAGATTATAGACTTACCATACCGTCTATAGGTAAACAGGCTATTCTTATAAAGAAAGAAGTAGGGGGAGCGCATGCAAACCCTGTGCAAACCTGGAGTAATTTGGGCAAGCCGCGCACTCTTAACAAGGAGCAATTGAAAATACTTAAGGCTTCAGCAGAACCTCTTCAAACCGATTCGAAGATTTTCGAGCAGAATGGAATTTATGAAGTAGAAATAAAAATTCCATGCAATCACTTATGTATGCTGGAAATTATTCCGGTTAAAGATGAAACAGATACTTATTTGGGATATGATCCCAATGAGTTTTACGGGCTAAAGTGATTTTAATTATAGGGAATATGAAAAAGTAACATAAAAGTTCTATACCATTCAATATTAGTCGTTGGAAAAGGAGTAATGAAAATGAACACTAAAAAGCAAGGTTTTAATCCCTATCTTCCTTCATGGGAGTATATTCCCGATGGTGAACCCTATGTTTTTAACGATAGAGTATATGTTTACGGTTCACATGACCGTTTTAACGGGAATGCTTATTGTTTGAACGATTATGTATGCTGGTCGGCACCGGTTGATGATCTTACTGACTGGAGATACGAGGGTGTAATTTACAAAAAGACTGATGATCCGCTTAATTCTGACGGCAGGATGTGTCTTTATGCACCTGACGTAACGGTTGGACCTGACGGAAGGTACTATTTGTACTATGTTCTTGACAAGGTTTCGGTTGTATCGGTGGCAGTTTGCGATAAACCGGCAGGTAAGTATGAATTCTATGGATATGTACACTATCCCGATGGAACACGTTTGGGTGAAAGGGAAGGGGACCAGCCTCAATTTGACCCGGGAGTATTGACGGAAGGTGATAAAACTTATTTATATACCGGTTTTTGTCCCATTGGCGATAAATCAAGAAAAGGTCCTATGGTAACTGTACTTGGTCCGGATATGATTACTATAGTTGAGGAACCGGTATTTATAGCTCCCAGCCAACCCTATAGTAAAGGTAGTGACTTTGAAGGACACGAATTTTTTGAGGCTTCTTCCATAAGAAAGAAAGGGGATACCTACTACTTTATCTATTCATCGGTTGCTATGCACGAACTATGCTATGCCACAAGTAAGAATCCGACAAAAGACTTTAAATACCAGGGTGTTATTGTAAGCAACAATGATCTTCATATTGATTCTTATAAGCCGGCAGAAAAGCCCATGTATTATGGAGGAAATAATCACGGAAGTATTGTTGAAGTGAAAGGAAAATGGTATATATTCTACCATAGACATACAAATGGGACAAATTTCAGCCGCCAAGGATGTATTGAGCCTATTGAGTTTAGGGAAGATGGTACTATTCCGCAAGTAGAGATGACATCATGCGGTCCGAATGGAGGACCTCTTGTCGGAAAAGGAGAATATCCTGCCCATATAGCGTGCAATTTGTTCTGTAGACATGAGGAAAAATATACAGCCCCTCCGGGAGAGTGGATGGACTGCCGTTTCCCAAAAATAACTCAGGATGGGAAAGACGGTGATGAAGAACCGGGGTATATTGCTAATTTAAGGGATGGTGCTGTTGCCGGATTCAAATATTTTGATTGCAAGGGAATTAAAAAGGTAACCATCAAAGTACGAGGATATTGCCGTGGTGAATTTTTAGTTAAGACTTCCTGGAATGGGGAGATTTTAGGAAGGATACCGGTTGATGATTTTTCAAATATATGGACGGAGTATTCGGCTTTTATCGATATTCCGGACGGTATACAGGCATTATATTTCGAGTACTCCGGTGAGGGAGGAGCAAGTTTACTATCCTTCACTTTGGAATAGAAGGGTATGGTTCATGAGTAAAGCATAAACTTTAAGTTCTAAACTTAAAAAACTAAATATTGGTTCATTGATGAGATAAGTGATTATATTAATTTCCTATATCTTAAATTAGCGCAAAATACGTTCTAATGCTATGTATAATGATGGTTTTAATGATTAAAATATTATTGTTTTTGTTAGTAAATTATGTTATTATAGAAGTAACCGATTTAGTAAACCGGTTACTTCTTTTGTTATTGCATGATTACTCTAATTAAAAATTAGAGATCATTATAATCACATTTACGATTATTGGAAGGGAGGAAGGCATAAAATGTAGCTAATCAAGAAAGAAAAGGGAGTATAAATGAGAGAAAAGATAAAAAGAAAGGAGAACGAAAAATGACAAAAAAATTAAAAGCATTTTTGTCAACCCTTATGTGTTGTACTTTCTTGTTCACTTTGCTTCCGGCAAATGTGCAAGCAATGACACTTACTAATAATGCTACCGGAACTTATCAGGGTTACGACTATGAATACTGGAAAGATACCGGTAATGGAACAATGACTCTTACTGGACCAGGTACTTTTACTTGTTCTTGGAGCAATATCAACAACATTCTGTTCCGTACAGGTAAAAAACTTGGATCCACAAAATATTATCAAGACTACGGAAATATATACATAGACTATGCTTGTAATTACAGACCGAACGGTAACTCATATCTTTCTGTGTACGGATGGACACAGGGTCCGCTGGTTGAGTATTACATTATAGAGAGCTACGGTACTTGGAAGCCACCAGGAAGCAATAATGTAAAAGGTTATGTTAATGCTGACGGCGGTACATACGAAATTTATGAAACAACCAGATACAATCAGCCTTCTATTGAAGGAAACACAACCTTCCAGCAGTATTGGAGTGTTCGTACACAAAAACGTACCAGCGGTACCATATCTGTACATGAACACTTTAAACAATGGGAAGCAAGAGGCATGAGAATGGGTAGGTTGTATGAAGTTTCCATGGTTGTTGAGGGATACCAGAGTAGTGGTAGTGCAGAAATGACAAAGATGAATATCACTCTTGGCGGTCAAGCACCGGCAACATCAGCACCTTCAACACCTAAACCAGTAACTGAAAAAAATGCTTTCCAAAAAATTGAAGCAGAAGATTATGACGAATTGAACGGATCTGAAGCAAGATCTATAGGCATGGGTATAGGATATATAAACAATGGTGACTATGCTGTATATAAGAGTGTGAATTTTGGAAACGGTGCAGGTTCTTTCAAAGCATATGTTGCCAACGGTAATAATACTGCTACAACAATTCAATTGAGATTAGGCGGTCCAAACGGAACTCTTATAGGTTCATTGTCTGTACCGTATACTGGCGGTTGGGATACATACGAAGAAATGACTGCTAATGTTAGCGGTGCATCGGGTACAAAAGATCTGTATCTCTGCTTCAGCGGACCGGTAAATGTTGACTGGTTCTCATTTGGCACCGGAAGCGGTACTAATCCTACAAATCCTACTAATCCTGGTTCAGGGAAGTATGGTGATTTAGACCTTGACGGAGATGTTACTGCTTTAGACCTTGCAACTTTAAAATATCATTTACTTGGCAGATCAAATCTTAGCGGTACTGCTTTAGCAAATGCTGATGTTAATGGAGACGGCGATGTAAACTCATTAGACTTAGCAGTAATTAAGCAATATTTGTTGGGTAAGATATCTAAATTCCCTGCAGAAGGTAATACACCTATATCAACACCAACTCCTGCTAAGACCCCTGCTCCATCACCAAAAGGTACTGCATTGTATCAATTGGCTGCTGCAAAAGGTAAATATTTTGGAGCTTGTATAAACAGTCCTTGGTTTAACAACCAAACCAATAACACATACAATAACATTCTCAGAACAGAGTTCGGTATGGTTGTTGCTGAAAACGAAATGAAGTTTGATGCTTTAGAGCCATCCCAGAATAGCTTCAACTGGTCAAAAGCCGATAAAATGATGGAATTTGCTAGAAGCAACAATATGGAAGTTCGCGGACATACACTTGTATGGCATAGCCAAAATCCAGGATGGGTTCAAAACGGAAGATGGAATCGTGATTCATTAATTTCAGTTATGAACAATCATATAAATAAAGTTTTGGGACGTTATAAAGGACAAATCAGAGAATGGGACGTTGTTAATGAAGTTATAGACGATGGAAACGGTTGGGGACTCAGAAACAACAGCGTTTGGAAGAGCAATATCGGTAACGATTTCATAGAAATTGCATTCAGAACTGCAAGACAGGCTGATCCTAATGCACTTCTCTATTATAACGACTATAATATTGAAGACTTGGGAGGAAAGGCTAACGCAGCATACAATTTGGTTAAGAGCTTGAAAGAAAAAGGAGTTCCTATCGATGGTGTTGGATTCCAGAGCCACTTTATCAGTGGAATGAGCGACCAAACATTTAAAGACATAGACACAAACGTTAAGAGATATGCAGCTTTAGGAGTAAAGGTATCCTTTACTGAAATAGATATAAGAATTCCTGATAATGCAAATCAGTACACAGCTTTCCAAACACAAGCAAACGAATATAAGAAGTTAATGGAAATCTGTCTCAATAATGACAACGTTACTACATTCGTATTATGGGGATTCACTGATCAGCATACTTGGGTTCCACAAGTATTCCCTGGTTACGGAAGACCATTGATCTATGACAACAACTATAATCCAAAACCAGCTTACAATGCATTAAAAGAAATATTAATGCAGTAATAAATAAATGTGTTCTCTTAAGATGGGCAGCATATTATTATGCTGCCATCTTTAGGAGAACGTTATTTATTTTTAACTAATTATATTTACGTAATGTTAATAAGATTATTTGTAAGTTGAGAAAAACTTTTAGGAGTATAGTCTCTTGATTTATGCTTCTTAATTTTTTTGTATAGGTTGAAATTTAAGAATGTAATATGGGATAATATAATAAGTAATTTATATGATAGGATAATGATATAGTATATAGTAGTATAAAAAATATAATAATGGAAAGTGGTTATGTATGGAGAGAATAAGACAATTTATTTCAGATGGCAATGCAATTCTTGGAATTGAATTTGGTTCTACTCGTATTAAAGCTGTTCTAATTGGAGAAAATAATGAGCCCATAGCAGTAGGAAGTCATGTTTGGGAAAATGAATATGTTGATAAAATATGGACTTATAGCATTGAAAGTATTTGGTCAGGATTACAGGATTGCTATAAGAAACTTGCAGATAATGTGAAAAATACTTATGGAGTTGAAATAACAAAGCTTGCTGCTATTGGTATTAGTGCAATGATGCATGGATATATGCCCTTTGATGAAAAGGGTGAATTGCTGGTTCCTTTCAGAACTTGGCGTAATACTATGACAGAAGAAGCTTGTAGCAAGTTAACGGAATTGTTTAACTTTAATATCCCGCAAAGATGGAGTATAGCTCATTTATATCAGGCAATTTTGAACAAGGAAGATCATGTCTCTAGAGTCCATTTCATCACAACTCTTGCCGGGTATGTACATTGGAAATTAACCGGTGAAAAGGTGCTGGGAATATGTGATGCTTCGGGTATGTTCCCGGTTGATATGGAAACTAAAGATTATAACAAGAATATGCTTAAACAATTTGATGAATTGGTAGCTAATAGAAACTATCCGTGGAAAATATCCGATATTCTACCTAAAGTTTTAGTGGCAGGTGAAAAGGCAGGAACTCTTACAGAGGAGGGGGCAAAGCTGCTTGATACTTCCGGAAAGCTGCAGGCAGGCATACCTTTATGTCCTCCTGAAGGTGATGCGGGGACAGGAATGGTGGCAACAAACTCTGTAGCAAAACGTACAGGAAATGTTTCTGCAGGTACTTCAATTTTTGCAATGATTGTATTGGAGAAGGAATTGGAAAAAGTTCATACTGAGATAGATATTGTAACAACACCTGTTGGCGATCCGGTGGCCATGGTACATTGTAACAATTGTACATCTGATATTAATGCTTGGGTAAATTTATTCAAAGAGTTTTCGGAGGCCATAGGTGTAAAGATCGAAATGAATGACCTTTATCAAACATTGTTTATGAAAGCTCTAGAGGGCGATGCCGATTGCGGAGGATTGCTTTCTTATAATTATTTTTCAGGAGAGCATCTGACAGGATTTGAAGAAGGACGGCCTTTGTTTGTTCGCACACCGGAAAGTAAATTTAATCTTGCAAATTTCATGCGACTGCATATAAGTTCCTCAATAGCTTCATTAAAAATAGGATTAGATATTTTGCTTAATGAGGAAAAGGTAAAAATAGATGAAATTTTTGCTCATGGCGGTCTGTTTACCACTAAAGATGTGGCACAGAGTATTTTGGCTGGTGCTATTAATGTACCGGTTTCAGTGCTATCCACAGCTGGAGAAGGTGGTGCTTGGGGTATTGCTTTACTTGCAGCATATATGAAGAGAAAAGGTGAAAAGCAAACTTTAGAAGATTACCTTGCAGAAAAGGTGTTTAAAGGAGAATCGGTAAGTAAAGCAGAGCCAAATCCTAAAGATAAGGAAGGCTTTGAAGCATTTATTAAACGTTATTCTAAAGGATTAGCAATAGAAAGAGCAGCAGTTGAACATTTAGATTAATTAGACAGGAGAAGGGATATGTTAGAGAGTTTAAAACAGAGTGTTTTAGAAGCTAATTTGGATTTACCTAAATACAATTTGGTTACATTTACATGGGGAAATGTAAGTGCTATCGATAGAGAACAAGGACTTATAGTTATTAAACCGAGTGGAGTTCCTTATGAAAAACTTTGCTTGGATAATATGGTTGTTGTTGATTTAGAGGGAAAGGTGGTTGAAGGAAATTATTCTCCTTCTTCAGACACACCAACCCATATTGAACTTTATAAGGCATTTCCGGAAATCGGAGGAGTTGTTCATACCCATTCTGTGCATGCAACTGCTTGGGCTCAGGCTTGTAGAAATATTCCCACTTACGGTACAACCCATGCCGATTATTTTTTAGGTGAAGTCCCATGCACTAGAAGTCTTTCGGAAGAAGAAATTGAATCGGGATATGAGAAAAATACAGGTCTTGTTATAGTGGAAACTTTTAAAACAAAGAACAAAAACCCTGTATATACACCGGGAGTCATATGTGCCAACCATGGACCTTTTACATGGGGCAAGGATGCCCATGAAGCTGTCCATAATGCGGTTGTTTTGGAAGAAGTCGCAAAAATGGCTTATATGACTGAATGCATTAATAGAAATGCAAAAGAAGCACCGGTTTACCTGCAAAACAAACACTTCTATAGAAAACATGGAGAAAATGCTTATTATGGACAAAAAAATAACCTTTAGTTATTGATAAACTAATTTTTCTTGTGTGTGGGAAAGTGAGCACTTATGTGCTTAAAAAATATAATTGGGGTGAGTATATGTACAAACTAAAATTAAAAGCCAAACAAATACTGTTTTCGGCATTTTTGATTGGCTCCATAGTGGGAAGCATGTTTACAGTAACACCGGCTCAAACAGCACCAATAAAAATAATGCCTGTTGGTGATTCGTGTACAGAAGGTATGGGAGATCCATATATGGGAGGCTATCGTACTGAATTATACAATCTGTATAAAAGTGCAGGTCTCAACTTTGATTTTGTAGGATCAAATCAGCGTGGTCCCAGTTCTTTGCCTGACAGGGATAATGAAGGACACTCGGGTTGGACCATTCCTCAAATTGCAAGCAATATCGATAACTGGCTCAATACATATAATCCCGATGTTGTCTTGTTGTGGATTGGCGGAAATGATATATTGCAGACAGGTAGAATGAACACTACCGGTCTTAGCAATTTGATAGACCAGATTTTCAGAAATAAACCCAATATAAAATTATTTGTGGCCAATTATTACCCTTGGCCTGATGTTGTAAAGCAGTATAATGAAGCAATTCCGGGGATAGTACAGCAGAAAGCCAGTGAAGGTAAGAGCGTATATTTTGTCAAACTTAGTGATGTCCAATTTTCGCCGGCAGTTGATTTGTCTTCCGATGGTTTGCATTTGAACCCGGGCGGATATAGTAAAATAGCTAAAATATGGTTTGACAATACTATTTCCATTTTGAGAGAGATGTCGAATAATCCCGTTCCTACACCGACACCATCCCCTTATGTAAAAAAGGGTGATGTGAATGGTGATGGAGATGTGAATTCTCTTGATTTTGCATACTTTAAAAGATATCTACTTGGTATGGATTCATCATTCCCATCTCCAAATGGATTTACAGCGGCAGATCTCAATAACGACGGCAAGATTGATTCCCTTGATTATGCAAATTTGAAGCTAATATTGCTAGGTATATCCAATGGAAGATAAGTGTCACAGGTAAGTATAATGTTGATTTGATATTGGGGGGATTATATATACTTAGACTTTTTCAGTGAAATTAAAAATATTAGTGAGATGAATACTATACAGAGAATTTGGTGTATTCATCTCACTTTTGAATATTTGATGCGTCTATAACTTTTGAACTAAATTTTTTAAAATTCTGACAATTTATGACTTTGTTGTTGGAAAATATATTGCTTTCAGTATAAATTTATGATAATATGAAAGAAAACGGTTAACCAAATTATTAAATAATGTAAGTATATGAAATTGAACCTTTCTATGTACCATTCTTTGAACTGTTCATGCAATTGTAATAGTAACGTCACATACATCCTAAAATTTATATGTTTATTTATAAACTCTATTTGTTTTAATAATAGGCGCTGACTTCTTAGTAATCGAGAAGACACTAACGTGCCTTATTAAGGTTCGATAAAAATTAAAAAAGTTTATATAGGAGGTAGTTGATCTTATGCTGAAAAAATATTGTAAGGCTTTGGCTGTGATCCTAACTGTTAGTTTGTTAACGGTGCTTATGCCGCAAAAAAGTTTTGCCGACTATCCTATATTCTCGCAGCGTTATACTGCTGACCCAACTGCAATAGAGTATAATGGGCGACTTTATATTTATTGCTCCCATGATGTGGACGTAACACCCGGCCAGAATACCTATAACATACCGGATATTACTTGTATATCGACTGACGATTTGAAGAACTGGACTGACCATGGAGAAGTATTTAATGCCTCCAAGGATTCCAGCTGGGCTAATAAGACTTGGGCACCTTCAGTTGTTTACCGCAACAATAAATTTTATTTGTATTATGGTAATGGAGGAAATGGTATTGGTGTAGCGGTAAGTGACAGTCCTACCGGACCTTTCAAAGATCCGCTTAAAGGTCCTTTGGTAAGTATAAATACTCCTGGAGTTTTGCCTGCAAACAATATGTGGTTGTTTGACCCTGGAGTTTTTATTGATGACGATGGACAAGCATATATGTATTTTGGAGGAAACGGGGCATCAAATATAAGAGTTATTAAATTGGGAAATGACATGATAAGTACTGTAGGCTCGGCTATGACTATGACTGCACCACGTTTCTTTGAAGCTGCTTATATGCATAAGTATAAAGGAAAGTATTATTTCTCATATGCCAGTGACTACAGCCAAGGTGCATCTAAGATTGAATATATGATGAGCGATAGCCCTACTTCAGGTTTTACATATAAGGGTGTTATATTACCACAGCCGCCCGATAATTTTAATAATAATAATCACCACTCCATTGTACAATTTAAAGGTAATTGGTACTGTGTATACCATAACAGAACTGTAAGTAAATCGAGAGGTGTGGATACCAATTACCAAAGGAATGTTTGTATTGACCAGTTGTTCTACAACTCAGACGGCACTATTAAGCAAGTAGTTCCAACTGTGGACGGATTGCCTCAACTGAAATATGTAGATCCTTACGTAGAAAATTTGGCTGTAACCATGCACAAAGAAAATGGTATAGAGACTGAAGAATGCAGTGAAGGAGGACGTAATGTAGGTTTTATAGAGAATGGAGACTGGATTCAGGTTAAAGGAGTAGATTTTGGCAGCAGCGGAGCTAAAGGTTTTGAAGCTAGAGTTGCCAGCGATACAAATGGCGGTAAAATT
>Ga0134092_1000329_pt1 | contig 49443 bp, 39 predicted proteins | sample 3_6taG_FD_94454 | JGI IMG/M metagenome (GOLD analysis project Ga0134092, IMG submission 94454) | Switchgrass degrading microbial communities from high solid loading bioreactors in New Hampshire, USA - 3_6_20_6_A3 metaG | ecosystem: Engineered > Bioreactor > Semi-continuous > Anaerobic >... | reverse complement strand
TGCCTGCTCTGTCTTTAAATATTGCCTCATCTATGATTTCACAATAAGTGCTTACCAGTTGCGCGTTTAGGCTGTCAGACTTCTTCTTGAGCTCGCTCTCCAGTTCTTCGAGTTTTCTTATCTCGTTTGCACTAAGAAATCCCATAACATCAATGATGTAATTCTCGAAAATCTGATATATAATATTACTCACAAGAGACTCCTCCTTGGTATTTTGTTTGTTTTTTGTTGATCAATATTTTACCAAAAAAGAGGGGTCTCTTGCTTTTTTAACCTAAAACAATTTTACACTAAGTTTTACCGTCATGAAGCCGTACAGGACCAATCGAACCGCATATTACAGGCTTTTCACATATTCAATTATCGCTTTGCCGGCAACCGCGCCCTGCCCGACTGCCACTGAAATTTGTCTGAATCTGCTGGAACAATCTCCCGCCGCGAACACTCCGTCGAGGTTCGTCCTTTGGTTGTTGTCCGTCACAACCAGGTTCCCATCCGTCAATATGCCCAGTTTCCTCGCAAAATCAATGCTTGACGCGCTTTCATACGCAACAAATAACCCGTCGATATTTTCACCTGTTCCGTCTGCAAAATGTATCTGCTCCAGGAATTCATCGCCTTCGAGTTTCAGTATTTTCCTTGTATCCACGCGGAACCTGCCAAGCTCACCTATATACTTGCCCGAAACATCCAGATGTTTCCCGTTGGTATAAATCGTGACATCTTTCGTGAAGGTTGTCAGTTCCATAGCCTCATGTACAGCAAAATCCCTGTGGCCAAGCACGCCTACCTTCCGGTTGTTGTAGAAAAAACCGTCGCAGGTGGTGCAGTAACTGACACCATTCCCCTCGAATTTTGCCATGTTTTCGATCATGATAGCTTTGTGCGGCAGTCCGGTAGCCAACAACACTGCTTTGCACAAGTATGACGCGGTGCCGGTGACAACTTTGAAGAACTCATCCTTTTCAACTGATATCACTTCGTCCTCCAGCACCTCTGCACCAAGCCGCTTCACCTGGATCTCCCCGTTCTTCAGCAGTTCCTTTCCGGATATTGTCTGTGCAAAGCCGAAATAGTTGTCGACTTTCTCAGCCTTCAGCAGGTTGCTGTCGTTTTTCCCGATTATAAGCGTCCTGAGGTTGGATCTCACCGTATACAGAGCGGCTGACATTCCTGCAGGACCTTTGCCAATAATAATTACATCGTACATGGTCGCTTCCTTTCTGATACGTTGAAAATTCGCTTATTTAAATAAAAGCAAATGTATATATTAAATATGCACGTCAGCTACCTGATAAAATATGCAAACCGTCTGCTCAGATTATACACGTTTATCCGCCATAATCATACCTGCCCATCTGCCAGGCACACCTGTTTATCTTCCTGTATTTTTGCATTTCCGATGTTTGCCCGTCTTTCTGTACATCTTTCTGCTCACAAGCATGAAAGGTGCAGCTTCCACTTGAATTCCGTATCCTCGCGCGCCAAATTCTCACTTGTCATCCAGGTTCGCCAGTCTTCGGAAACCCTGGCTCTCAAGTCCGTGTCTGCCCGGCAACTGTCAGGCATCCTGCCGGCCATTGTACCAGGCCCTGCCCGGTGTGGCCGCATTATGTCATGGTAACGGGTTTCATGCTGATGGGTTATCTATCCGTCCCGCCAATCGCTTTGTCCGGCATTTCAGGTTATAAACCCTCGGCAAAATAAATTTAACTCATCAGGTAATCAGTCACCGGTCTGCCTGTTCATCTTATTACTCATTACCCGGCGATCCAATTATCTGGTTTATGATATATACGGCTCCTGATCTTTCCCAATTTCTGAAGTTATCATACCAATCTTAAGTTACCCAGCCAATCTTCCGGAATAACATCCGGTTCCAGAGTTATACCCCTACGCTCAACCTTCGATTCACCGGATTAACGAACCTGTTCACAGTCCGGCACCCCCTTGTCACTCGATCAAGTGCCGTATATCATAGCCCTGGTTAATCCATCCTGTGCAAAATCTGCTGCCATAATCCTGTCTGTAACACTCAGATGCATACTGTATGTCTTTATTGTATCAGGCCAGGTCACAATAAAGGGCGACACCTTGTCCGCTAATACAGCAGCGCTCTGTTTCGGCACCTTGCATTCAAACATAGATCAGCCTGTTTTCGCAGCATTGCCCGCTTCCGGCAGGATGTGCTTTCTGCATTATATTTACCCGTACTTTATAACGCGCTCTCTGTGCTATCTACCGGCTGCAATAAATGATTACCGATCCAACTGTATCTTAATATCGTTTCTGTATCATAACAGATTTGTCTGTCAGAGTTCCCCGGCACCGGTTATACCTGCGTACAAGTATTTCTTTCTTATGCATTTGCTTACATGATCTGTGCCCGGCTGGCTATTGAGCTGGCCAAAGCCATTCGCCTGTCTGAAATCTTTCATATAAAAGCAAAGCAAAACTCATCTCCGGCATTTTGTGGCTTAACTGTAACAACATCATTCCTCCATTCATATTATGTCAATGTGAAATTGTATGCTCACAGGAGGAGGGGTCATATGTCGAACAGTGAATTCACCGGCAGACGCCACGACTGCAACTTGCTCTTTTTCATACTGGTATTTCTGCTGTTGTTCTATGATAACAGCGCCGTCGGTATCCTGAAGCGCGGAGAATTTGGTGTTAACACCTGCAGCAGGGATGATTCACTGCTGTTCTTTATACTTGTGTTCCTGAAACTTTTCTATTGCTGAGATCACCGGGCTCCAGGGCTGCCGGAGCAATGCAGAGGGACAGTTCTGCTTCTGCACTATCATCAGGGGCATCCACTGCCCCTTTACTGCAACTTGCCCCAGGTTATGGACTCATTCCGCATGCCTGATAACTGCGGCCTGTTATCTGCCTGCTTTCCTGAAAGCAAAAATGTAACACATCAACAGCAACACTCATAAAATATACTGCTATCTGAAATGCCCGGAGGCGGACCCATGGCTGTTTTCGATAATCTTTCCGGAAAACTCAGAACAATGTTTTATGAGGGACTCGATGAAGTCTTAATTTTTGCGATCATCTTCATTTTCGTAATACTGTCCGGAAACGGATCTGACTGTGAAAGCAAAATGGGATTCGTACCGCTGATCATCATAGCCGTATTTCTGCTGCTGTTCGCAGGTGTCTGCAGAACAGACGAAACTGCGGCATAGTCAGCATTGCACCGGCATATCAATTCATAAGGGAAAATCGCTTAAAATGACCGTTACGGAAATGACCGGTCCTGTAAAAAAACATACAAACTATGGAGGTTAATAGTTATGGCAAATGGTTTCAGTAAAAAAATGGCCGAACTTCTCGAAAAAATGGACGACAAGGTACTTGCAGCAAAAATCAACGCTGCTATCGACATGTTGAAAAACGAAAATTATGACGAACTGGCAAAGAAGCTCAGAAAAGTAGATAAAAACGAGATAATGGAAAAGCTCAACGAGATAGATGATGAAAAGCTAAAGGATCTGAAACTGGACAAATCTGAACTGAAGCAGAAATTAAACAGCATCGACCTTGACGCAGTCCAGAAAATGCTGGGCGAAAACGGTCCTGAAATAATCAGCAAAATTAAAGACATTATCAAATAATTACTGAAATATATTATTATTGCCTGGATTTGGAGGAAGTAGCCATGAACGACGACCTCAGCAGAAAAGTTCAGCAAATAGCGCAGTTGCTCGGCCGCGACAGCGTTCCGGACAACGTTAAGGAACTAATCTCCCTGCTCGCCGGGAGCGGGGACAGTTCTTCAAAAGCTGACGCTTCCGCCGCTACCACGCAACCTGCTACTCCAGGTCAAAGCAATCCGGAGGAAATTCAGGAAAGCATCCCGGTACTGGCAACGGCCGCTCAAACAGCAACCGCCAAGGCAACAGCTTCACAGGATGCCCCCGAGAATCCTTCATCAATAAACCAGGATGTGATCAACTCCGCAAGAAACGCACTTAACAGGCTGAACACTGCAAACGATCCGCGGATAAACCTCCTGAATGCAATAAAGCCATTCATGAACAGCAGAAGACAAAAGAAAATAAGCAGTTGCATCCAATTGCTGCAAATAGCAAGTATCAGCAGACTGCTGAATGAACAGGAAAAACAGACGAGGTGAACCAGATGCCTTATAAAAGGCCGATAAGGAATCCCAAGAAATACATGCCACAATCAGACAGTCCGGGTCCATCATACTCATTCAGCAATATCGGGTCATATTCCCATGATGACTCGGATTTTTTCGGCATACCGCTGCCCAATGAAAGAGAAGTCCAAAATATCGAATCGGCAAAAAGCAAAAGAGGTTTCCCGCTGGCCAAGGTTGTCAGCTACATACGCAGACACATAACCATCGAAGAAATAATTCTGATCGGTCTTATTGTTTTGCTGCTTGATGAATCATTTGATGATGATCTCCTGCTGATTATACTGATCTACATTCTTCTTTTCTGAATAAATTCCCGCCTGATACAAAAACTAAAAAAGCTGAAAAATAACTATGTACTACAGACGAAAAGAGGGATGGCGTTGCGTAAAAAAACAGCGTTGCTTGTTTTTGCCACGATCCTGATCGTTCTTACATTATGCAATCAGCCGTATATCACCAGGCTGCTCGACAAAAGCATCGCCGCACTTTCAGGGCTCGGATCGTCCGGACAGGAGGTCAGGAACATCCAGCAGAGGCTTAAAGAATGGGGATATTATTACGGCGAAGTCGACGGCATATATGGATATCAGACTTACAACGCAGTGAGAAACTTCCAGGCAAAGCACGGGCTTACGGTCGACGGAATAGCCGGTCCGGAGACGTTGAAAGCGATCGGCCTGCCGACAGGTCAGACTTCAGGAGGCGGTTCATCCGGTGATTCAAGGGACCTTAACCTTCTTGCCAGGCTGATCCATGGCGAAGCCCGCGGCGAACCATACATCGGGCAGGTCGCAGTAGGCGCAGTCGTGCTCAACAGGGTCAAAGACCCAAGATTCCCGAATACCATCGCAGGCGTAATATATCAGCCTGGAGCTTTTGATGTGGTTTCCGACGGACAGATCAACCTGGAACCAAATGAAACTGCAATCAAAGCTGCAAGAGATGCCATGAACGGCTGGGATCCGACATACGGCTGCGTGTATTACTACAACCCGTCAACAGCCACGAGTTCATGGATCTGGTCAAGGCGTATTGTCCTCAAAATCGGCAAACACAACTTTGCAATTTAGGGGACAGTTCTTCTCAAATGTGAGGTAACTTTAGCCGGGAACGTTTTATATGGGACGATTCCTCAGACTTGCCAGTTAGCCAGCCAATCTGATACATTTGCTCAACAGTCCTGCATGAAAACGTTGCCACCTGTTACTGTTTAACCGACAGCAAAAAGCAGCGCGAATAAAAAATTTGAGAACTGTCCCCAACTAAGAGAACTGTCCCTTAATGATTTAATTAAAATTGTTCTTGAAAAATTTCACCAGGTATAGCGCCAGGGTTGTGAAAAAAGCAGTAGCAAAGACCCAGCCAACCGCATACTTGATTGTCTGGTTACCTATCATGAAGATGATAAAGAAACCGCCGGCAAATATTACATCGAATATCAGAAGACCAAGCGCAATGCTCCAGAAACGGTGGTCAGCCACTTGCTTGCCGAGCCGGAAAGGCCGGTTGACGGTTACCAGTGATGCTATATACCACATATACGTGTAGACTGAAAAAAATAAAAGGCTCGCGAAGATCACCCCAACCGTCACTATATCGATGAAAACGGCTGCTACCATCAGTTCAGGGCTGGTTTTAAGAGCAACCCTGGTCATAACGATACCGGGCACGGTCGAGACGATCAGGAACACTAACAGGAGAAACGCCAGCAGGACGACCCTGAGAGTCATATGGAAGAATCTCAGGAAATATTTCCTTATACCTTCACGATACAATCCCTTTTTCCTCGGCCCGTCATCCAGTCCATCGATTGCCGCAAGCAAATAGCCGGGCAATAGCAGGCCTGCTGATATTGAAACAAGTATCGCTATCACAGCCACCGTTGCCAATACCAGGGGGAGATTCTGCAGATCGAGCAGCAGATGCAGGATCGCCAAAATACTGTCAAGAATATCGCCGCCGGTCATATTGACTATTCCGACTATCATTGTCATAACGGGCACAAATCTGTTAAAAAGTTCGGCAATAAAAATGACGACTCCCAGTGTTATTACCAGCGACGGATACTTTTTTACAGCATTTACTATATCTTTTGCCATGCTTTAACGTTTCCTTCTTTCCGGATTGTATTTGTCACATTTCCCTATAATTATATGTAAACCTCTTTAATTGCACAACCAGTCAGACCCGCGCGCCGGCGATGCAATTCATATACCATCCAGGTCACTTAACGCTGGTCCGGTTTCCAAGCTCCGGTCAAATTACTGAATGCCCTTCATACTGAGGCTTATCCTCTTTCTTTCGACGTCTACGGACAATACCCTTACCTTAACTATGTCACCGACCGAAACCACATCCATCGGGTTCCTTACATATTTGTCAGACAGTTCTGAAATATGCACGAGACCGTCCTGGTGCACGCCTATATCCACAAACGCGCCAAAATCTGCAACGTTCCTGACAGTTCCCGTCAAAATCATGCCCGGTTTGAGGTCCTCGATGGAAAGCACATCCGTGAGCAGAATCGGCTGCGGCAATTCGTCCCTCGGGTCGCGGCCCGGCTTCAGCAACTCGCTGATGATATCCCTCAGCGTCGGAACGCCTACGTTTATCTCAGCAGCGACCTTCTCGATCCCTCTTCTCTCCACTTCCTTTTCAAGGCCGTCCAGCTTCCTGTTCTTCACATCCTCAAGCGTATAGCCGGTCAGTTCCAGCAGCCGGAGGGCGGCATCATAGGATTCCGGATGAACAGAGGTGTTGTCGAGTATGTTTTCCCCGTCGGGAATCCTGAGGAACCCTGCACACTGTTCAAAAGTTTTGTCTCCCAGCTTTTTGACTTTTTTCAGTTCCGTCCTGTTCCTGAAACGTCCGGCTTTTTCCCGGTATTCGACAATGTTTTTTGCCACGGCAGCATTTATGCCGGATACATAGGACAGCAAAGAAGGCGATGCAGTGTTAAGATCAACACCTACGCTGTTGACGCAGTCCTCCACCACGCCCCTGAGGCTCTCACTGAGCCTGTTCTGGTTCATGTCATGCTGGTATTGCCCTACGCCGATGGCCTTGGGGTCAATTTTGACAAGCTCGGCCAGCGGGTCCTGCAAACGCCTGGCTATCGAGACCGCGCTCCTGAGCGAAACATCGAAATCGGGGAATTCCTCCGCCCCGAGTTTTGAAGCGGAATAGACTGACGCCCCGGCTTCACTGACGACCATGTAATAGACCTTCCTGTCAAGCTTTTTCAGTGCGTTTGCCACAAATATCTCCGATTCTCTCGATGCCGTTCCGTTGCCGATAGAAACTATATCTACGCTGTATTTCTCAATCAGGTGCAGCAAAACTTTCTCCGCCTCTTCCACCCTGTTCTGCGGAGGCGTGGGATAAATCACGTCTGTCGCCAGCACCTTACCCGTGTCATCGACGACGGCCAGCTTACACCCCGTTCTGTAGGCAGGGTCCAGGCCGAGTACCACCCTCCCCCTGACCGGAGGCTGCATAAGGAGGTTCCTGAGGTTCTCGGCAAATACCTTTATCGCCTGCTCGCCGGCCAGTTCCGTCAGTTCATTCCTTACTTCATTCTCAACGGAAGGCGCGATCAGACGTTTGAAGGAATCTTCAACAGCTTTCTCAACATATTCCGATGTGACCGACCTTTTTTTCTTGACGGTCTTCGACAGCAGGTATTCGGTTATAAGATCCTCCGGTACTTCGATCTTGACCTGGAGGAAACCTTCCCTCTCTCCCCTGTTTATTGCAAGCACCCTGTGTTTTGCTATCCTGGAAACGGGTTCCCTGAAATCATAGTACATCCTGTAAACCGAATCCTCTTCCTTCGCAGCCCTGGATACAAGCACTCCGTGTCTGAAGAACAGTTTCCTGACGCTCTTTCTGATTTCCGCATCATCGGAAATGTTCTCGGCAATTATGTCCATGGCGCCTGCAAGAGCCTCATCCGCGCTGTTGACGCCTTTTTCCGGATCAACGAAACGCTGGGCCGTTTCGTATATATCTCCGGAAAACATGTCCTGCCTGAAAATGATCTCTGCAAGCGGCTCAAGGCCCTTCTCACGCGCAATGGATGCACGCGTCCTTCTTTTGGGCCTGAACGGCCTATATATATCCTCAACTTCCTGCATGGTCACGCAGGCGTCAAGAGCAGATGAAATCTCCTCTGACAGCTTGCCCTGCTCCTCGATGAGCCTTCTGACTTCCTCTTTCCTGCTCTCAAGGTTCCTCAGGTACACCAGCCTGTCGTACAGTTCCCGCAGTACCTGGTCGTTCAGTTCACCCGTCTGCTCTTTCCTGTACCTTGCAATGAACGGGATCGTACAGCCCTCGTCTATCAGCCTGATGGTGTTCTGGACCTGGTAAGGCTTCAGACCAAACTCCCGTACCAGTTGAGCAACAATATCAGCCATGCCTATTCTCCTTTGGTTTGTTGATCCGGTTTATTATTTTATATATTGTTAATGTCAAATTATCTATTCTTTATTATAGCTGTTTAAGCCAAATCGGTTTTGCCATGAGACCTTATTCGCTTTATACCATGCCGGTTCCGGTATTCATGTAAATTTCCTACCTGTTGCCCATTATCCTGTCAAACCGCTGCGATGCCGGTAAAGCTTCAAATATAGCAAAAGCCAATACCGCTCCAACACATAATTTCCTGTTATAACAGTTCACATCAGCCCTGCAGCGATACTCACCGGCATACGCCTGTGCATAATAAACCAGGCCCGATCGGTTGCCCGGCACTTCAGAGGACCTGTCCAAGTGCAAACAGTGACTCAAAAATAAAGTCCGGCTTTATTTGTGAGCGTTCCACGTCTTTGAGGGACGTTTCTCCGGTAAGCACCAGTATGCTGGTGATCCCATTGTTTACGCCGATGGCTATGTCGGTGTAAAGCCTGTCCCCTACAAATGCGATCTCCTCATCGCCCCTGCCTGTTATCAGCTTGATCATGTCGACGGTCTCCCTGTACGGCTTTCCAAGATAACGCGGTTCCACTCCGGTCGAAGCTGCTATCATTGCGCACATCGCACCGCAGTCAGGGATAAATCCGTCCTCCGTCGGGCAGTTCAGGTCCGGGTGGGTCGCGATGAAGAGAGCACCTTTCCTTATAAAAGTGCATGCCCGCTCGATTTTATCATATGTCAGAGAAGTATCGAAGCCCAGCACGACAATATCCGGGGCGTCATCGGTCAGTTTCACGCCGCCGCGCGCAAAACTCTCCTTCAGCAGGTCCGTCCCTACGAGATACACGCCCGCATCCCTGTAGTTTTCCAAGATAAACCTGATGGTCACGTCGCCGGAAGTGATGATGGACTTTTCATCCACAAAGCAACCCATCGATTCCAGTTTCTTTTTATAGAACGACGCCGTCCGCGATGAGTTGTTTGTGAAAAACAGGAACTCGCTGCCCCTTGACCTGACTCTTTCAAGAAAATCCAGGGAACCTTCTATCAGCCTGTTTCCCAGGTAGAATGTGCCATCCATGTCCAGCACAAAGAGCTTTTTGCGTTTTAGAACGTTAAGTTTATCTCTCATATGTCCTCCCGGCTGTTCCAGCAATTCCGTCAGTTTTGGACGTCAACCATACAATTTAGCGGCAATGGTCCGGGTAAACTCCTCCAGCCTGCCTTTCTGCGAACAATACCTCAAAACCGTGTACTTGTCCCTCATATACATAGCATTCATCATGCTCTCTACAAACAATTCCCTGCTTATCCCGAGATCCGCCGGATTCGTAAATGCCCCGATCTTTTCAAGCAGGCTTCTCACAAAGTCTGCTTTGGGATAAACGATACCCTCAGGCAATATTTCCGATGCAAGCTCATACAGCATTGCCGTAACAACAGTTGCGGCGCCGACTGAATTGCCGTGGAGAGGGTGCTCTCTGCCTTCCTCGACAGCTTTGACCTCCCAGTAATGGGCAAGTTGATGCTCTGTGCCGGAAGCAGGCCGGGATACTCCTGCAAGACCGATGGACAGGCCTGTAAGGATCAACGCATCAATAAGGCACCGCACAGAATATTCATCTCTCTCCGCCAGCCCGTCAGCGCTTTCCATGCATCTGTCAACACCTTTCTGAACAAGCTTCGCTATTGTGTCACAGTAATATTCATTGCAGATGATCCTGGCAAGGTTCCAGTCTGCGAGTGCCGTAAGCTTTCCGATAACATCGCCGAAACCGGCACGGATCATTACAATAGGCGCATTCCTCATAACGGAGGTATCCGCAAAAATCGCATGCGGATAATGGCTGTAATAGGTCGTCTTTTTATTGCCAACGATCAGTGACGATCCCACTGACGTATACCCGTCCATCGAAGGAGCCGTTGCGACGATCGCAAACTGTTTGCCGGTCCTGTAGCTCACGATCCGGGCAATATCGCTTAAGACGCCCGAACCGACAACAAGGACAAACGTCGTGTCAGGCTCGACCTCAAGCAGCGCTCTCCCTATCGAGCGCTCATCAGGCAGCAGCATATGGTCTCCCGTGTCAAACACAAACGACTTCAGCCTGAACCCGTCAGCAAGCAGCCTGTTAATGACGGCCTCGCCGAAAGCTTTATATGTATTGTTGTCCGACAGCACCAGAAGCTTTCCATCGCGGAAAGCATCAAGCCCCGCTACGATCCCGTCCAGTATATTGCTGCCGATAACCAGCCTGCTTATATCAACGGAATGCGTCCTGCCACATTCACATTCAAACGACATCCCGGGCATGTCCTCGATCCTGGCTTGCAAAATGCCACCCATACTCTCACATCCTTCGAACTTGATTCCCATTCCATACTCTAACACAGATGCGCACAACAAATCAACGAGAATGGCAAGGTGGGGGACAGTTCTTCAGAAAACAGCAGAGGGGGACAGTTCTACACAAAACAAGGAACGTTACTGCATTGGTGACAACACGCTCAGTGTCGGATAAGCAGTCAACGTTCCGTCTGTTTCCAGATAGTGTACTTGTTTTAGCTGAACCGTTCTCCCCTGGTGCTGATTGAACCTCCGGCCTGACTTAACTGCATGCCTCACCCGACTCAGAAAAATATAATCTTACTCAGGGGATACCAGCATTGCCTTCCTATCTCAGAGCACCTGCTTAAAAAAATTTCATATAATTTGAGGACTGTCCCCAAGCAGGTAGTCCCCTTTGACGGGTGGAGTTTCCATAATAGAGAACTGTCCCCCTGATTACGGGCATGCCTCAAAAGCCAGAACTGTACCTGAAACTTGAGAACTGTCCCCGACATATCTCCATGCTTATCGGCATTTGCTGCTCTTTGATTCGACAGCTTTTTCAAAGCGGCCTTCGCCGGCATTTTCGCCAAGCTGGTCATTTGAAACAGAAGGCTTTACCTTTCTGCAGGCTTCTTTGGATTTGCTTTTCTTGTCGGACATTATGTCCCTCCTTTCACAGTGTGAGCAACCATATTCGGACATTTCTGACAGCTGTACAGAATTAACTGTATTTGCGCATTATCTGCGCATTATCCATATATAATATCTGCAGATCGATGCTGTTTATTCCCGTCGCAGCCGGCAACGCCAATCAGAACAACAAGGAAAACGCATGGAAAGTCCGTGTCAGGGCAGCAAAAAAGCAGGATGCAACCGGCACTGTACTATGCCGGCGTCCTGCCACACACCACTCAAAGACATTTCCGGACCGGGCATTTAAGCCGCAGCCCATGATCGCTGCCCGAAAGGCCAGGATGCACATGAAATACCGGATTCACATTACTGCAGTTTTATCTGCCGATAAACTGCTGGACAAGTATCTTCCCGTAAGTCGGACTGTTCTCGATCCCTATTCCTGTCACTTTGAATCCCGGATTCAGTATGTTCTTCTTATGCGTTTCAGAAGACATCCACGCCTTGAATGCGCCTTCCACCGTTTTGTTGCCTGCTATGTTCTCTCCTGCAGACTTGAACGTATTGTCGAACTGCCTCATCATGTCAAACGGCGAACCATATGTCGGCGACTGGTGAGAGAAGTAGTTGTTTTCCACCATGTCCTTCGCCTTTATCCTTGCCACCCTCATCAGGTTCTCATCTATCGCAAGGGGTTCAAGGCCGTTCTCTTCCCGCGCCTTATTCACAAGTTCCAGCAGCTTCTGCTCATCTTCTGTCAGGACGATCTTCCCGGACGACGGAGAAGTTGTTTTCTCTTTCTCTTTCTCCTTATCTTTATCTTTCTTTTCTGCGACATTCGCCGAAACCGGCACGGCAACATCATCAACATTCAGGTACTTGCCGTATACTGCGCCGACGCGGCCGGTATCGGGGTCATACACCGCGTACCAGTCGCCCAGTTTGCCCATCACCGTCAGCACCTGTCCCCTGGATAGCTTGCCGATCGTCGGGTAGTCGGTGGAAGGCCCTTCCCTGAGGTTCAATACACTTACATTTACCTTGCCAGTGCTGCTATCAGTTTTCTCAAAAGCCGGCCTTGCCTTGGGTTCACTGCCGGCAAACGTTGCATAACAAGTGGTGGAAATCAGCAATGCAGCCATTACAACAAGGACAATGATCTTTCTTTTCATACTACTACCTCCAATTACCTCTTAATGCAATTTTTTGTGAACATGCTGATATTAGTATTGACAAATATTTTTGAATTATTTGCATTTAAGTGGCAATTTGGAAGTAATTTTTCCTGCTGCATTGCTTCCCGGCAGCCTGGTCCGGCTGCTTATGCCGTAAGCCGGATCCGTTTGCGGGATCTGCTCCGAGTATTCGCACGCTTTGTATTATCCGCATGATCCTGCTGTATATATCTGCTGTATGTGCCTGCCGGATATATCCGCCGTACTCGTCCACGTATGCTCTGCTGCATTCCCGCGCTGTATTTCCTTTCGTGTGCATCCGTCGACGCATCAACGGAACTGCCAGGTTCCGGCGTTGCTCACTTCCTCTTAATACGCCTTTCCCCAGTAAACCAGCGTCTTCGCTTCCTTGCCGCAGTAAACACACTTGTCCGAAACACGCTCATTATCATCAAAAGGTATGCACCTTGATGTCGCACCGGTTTCTTCTTTTATAGCATCCTCGCATGCCCTGTCTCCGCACCACATCGCCCTGATGAAGCCCGGCGTGGTCTCGATTATCCTTCTGAACTCCGACATTTCCACGGCTGTATACGTTTTCTCATTTCTCAGCCTGGTCGCTTTCTCTAGCAGGTTCTTATGGATCTCATCGAGCAGTTCCGGCACCCTGGTCTCCAGTTCGTCCATCGGCACGAACACTTTTTCCCTGGTGTCGCGCCTTACCAGTACGACCTGCCCCTTCTCGATGTCCTTCGGACCAACCTCGAGCCTCAGCGGAACTCCCTTCATCTCATACTCGTTGAACTTCCATCCGGGAGTCTTGTCACTGTCGTCCATTCTGGCCCTGACAATTCCGGACAGTCTCGCTGTAATTTCAGAGGCCTTCTCAAGGACGCCCTCCTTGTGCTGTGAAATGGGAATAACTATGACCTGTATCGGGGCAACCCTGGGCGGCAGTACGAGCCCGCTGTCATCGCCGTGCACCATGATGATTGCGCCTATCAGCCTGGTGGTCACTCCCCAGGATGTCTGGTGCACATACTGCAGCTGGTTCGATTTGTCGGTGTACTGTATGCCGAACGCTCTGGCAAAACCGTCCCCGAAATTGTGAGACGTGCCAGACTGCAGAGTAATGCCGTTGTGCATCAGCGCCTCGATGGTGTACGTCGCCTTCGCGCCCGCGAATTTCTCCTTCTCGGTTTTCTGCCCCTTCACCACGGGTATTGCCAGCACATTCTCACAGAATTCCGCATAGACATTGAGCATCCTGATGGTCTCTTCCTGGGCTTCCTCAGCCGTAGCGTGGGCAGTGTGGCCCTCCTGCCACAGGAATTCCAGTGTCCTGAGGAACGGACGCGTATTCTTCTCCCACCTGACCACCGAACACCACTGATTATACAGTTTCGGAAGGTCCCTGTACGACTGTATGCAATTCTTGTAATGGTCGCAGAACAATGTCTCGGAAGTCGGCCTGACGCACAGCCTCTCGGTCAGCTGCTCGCTCCCGCCATGGGTCACCCATGCTACCTCAGGAGCGAATCCTTCCACATGGTCCTTTTCCTTCTGCAGCAGGCTCTCCGGGATAAACATCGGCATGTAAACATTCTCGTGCCCTGTCTGCTTGAACCTGTAGTCCAGTTCCTTCTGTATGTTCTCCCAGATCGCATAACCGTACGGCTTTATGACCATGCAGCCTCTCACGCTCGAGTAATCCACCAGTTCGGCTTTTTTGATAACGTCCGTGTACCATTGGGTAAAATCCTGGTCCATTGGCGTTATCTCTTCGACAAACTTCTTGTCCTGTGCCATGTTTCCACTCCTTTTTGGTATATAATAAAAAACGCCCCTGCAACACAGGGACGAATCAACTCCGCGGTACCACCCTAATTGGGATAACCCCACTCAGATCCGGCTTCCATACAGGAAACAGAATCGTCGAGCCTGTATCGCAGCTCACACGGCAACCTCATCGGCTGCATCTCAGGGGTGGGAAGAAAGGCCTGGCCTTTCGCATTCCCGTCATCGACGTTAGCGCTATTTATGGTGTAGTATAATACACCAAATGCGGTACTGTCAATACCTCCCGCGGGGTAACCGGGTGACTGGCCCAGGGCGGGGGGGGTAGTGCCGCCAACAGCACTTGCGAAAAATAGGCCCGGGGAAATTGCTTTCTTCAAATCTCTCTGCACAGGCAAAATCGTATACAATTAAGCAAAATAAAAACATCAGCACTCCAAACACTAACTTTCTCCCATGGCTGTCCGGCCGGCAAACACATGCTTATTCAATTGATTATCGCAAACTAATTTGCATTTTCTGCCATCAGCTTTGACAAAACACGCTGACGGCAATATAATGCAATTGTGTGGCGTACGGATAGCGTGTATCATATGTGAATTTGGCTTGCACATGACTGATATGCACCAGATGTGTTTCCGGCCGGCACATGACAGATATGCATCAGACGTAAATCCGGCTGGGTGCGGCCAGGGTGCATCCGGAGTGAATCCCGCCGGCACGGCCGATATACGTCCAATGTGTATCCTAACGGCACAGGATCGATATGCATGCGATGCGCATCTGAGCAGCGCACAACCGATGTGCTCCCGGTGTGAATCTTACCGGCAAGACCGATATGCGCCAGATGTGAATCTGAATGTTACAGGGCCGATATGCAAGCAATGTGTCCGGACGGCGCGCGATAGATGTGCTTCCGATATGCATCCGACCAGTTCGCGGCCGATGTGTACCAGGCCGGCATATATCCCGATATGCATCTGGTCTGTGTATAGCCTATACGCATACATCCGACCGATGTGTAGTCTATAGGCATCCGTCCATCGCTCATCAGATGCGTATCAGATCGGTGTATACCCGACGTACCCGCACCTTCGAACAGGTAAAAAATCGGCTCAATGCAGCCGGAAGGCAGGTTATCCAGATGAAAGTAGGAATCGGGCAGGACAGCCACAGGTTTGATTTTGAAGATATCAGCAAAAAGCTGATCCTCGGCGGAGTGGTCTTCGAAGGCGAACCTCCCCTTAAAGGCAACAGCGACGCCGATGTCATCCTCCATTCCATCACAAATGCAATATCAGGCGTCACCTGCGTAAACATCCTTGGCGAAATAAGCGACGACCTTTGCCTGAACAAGGGGATCACGGACAGCAGCGTTTATCTGCGTGAAGCACTGAAGTACCTGGAAGATCACAAAATAGTGCACCTGTCCATCTCGATTGAATGCAAAAGACCCAAAATATCGCCGAGGATAAATGATATAAGGAAAAACCTTTCCTTTTTGCTCGGGATCCCCGAAAACTGCATCGGAATAACCGCAACCAGCGGAGAAGAACTCACTCCGTTCGGGCAGGGCCTCGGAATACAGGTGACCAGCATCGTAACAGTGATTTAGTTCCTGAACATCACCTTTTCTTTTTTGAACAGCGATGCCGCAAACGCCAGTGTCAGCGCGACGAAAACGATCGATGTCACCAATGCCAGTACAAGGTTGAAATAATCTATCCTGCCTCCCAGGATCATTTTGAACGCTGCGACCGTATTCATGACCGGCAGTGTAAACATGACAGGCGATAGGTCGGTTGCCTGTATGAACATCGTGGCATACCCGGGCATCATTGTCGCCAGGATCAGGAAAGACATGTATGTCTGGGCTTCCTTATATGATTTCGCGATGGTGCTGAGAGCTATCTGTATGCCTGAAAAAGTCATCCCGAGGGCAACCGTTATAAGCAGTGCCAGGATAAGTGCCAGCGGATCCAGCGTGATGCCCTCCAGTCCGGCATCCACTCCTATCGTAAGGGAATTGGGATTGACCATATAGCCTATAAACAGGCCGGCAAGGATCGCTATGAGGCTGACGAATGAAAACAGCGTGACTGCGAAATATTTCCCGAGAAGCAGTGATCCCCTGTCCGGCATGGTCGTAAGCAGCGGTTCGAATGTATTGCGCTCCTTCTCGCCTGCCACGAGATCCGTCGCGGCAGGTATTCCACCAATGGCAACCAGCATCGCAATCATGAACGGCAGCATCATCTCAAGCATCATATTGTTGCCCTTCTCATTAGGCGCAACATTCACACGCTCGATATTCACCGGCTGCAAGATAGCCGGATCAAGCCCCAGAGATGTTATCCTTTCTTTGATGATTTCCTCGCTGAATTCCTCGACGGCCCATGCTACGATATCCGCCGCCGCCTGTGATTTGGTCTTTGATTCATCATACTGAAGCGTTATATGTATCGGCTTTCCTTCTTTGAGTTTCTCTGCATATGAGCTTTCAAGCTCTATTATGCACCTGATTTCGTTGTTCTCAAGTGCCTTCACAGGGTCGTCAGTATCAACAAGCACGATGTTGGGATTCTTGCTCAGTATCCTGTCACGGACCAGTTCCCTGGCCTCTGCAGTGTTCGAGGACTGCGACAACGCCACTGTTACATTCTCGTTTATTTCTTTCTCGAACTTCTGTATACCGCCGCCCATCACGATGTTGACGACAGGTATCAGTATCATCGGAAGCACGATGCTCGAAATGATCGTCCTCCTGTCACGTATCAGGTCCTTTATCTCTTTTTTCAGTACTATCATCACATGTTTCAGCTTCATTCCGCACCCACCAGCCTGACAAATAATTCTTCCAGATCATCGTTACCGTATTTTTTCTTAAGTTCATCGACCGTGCCGCATTCGACAAGCTTCCCCCTGTGGATTATGCCTATCCTGTCACAGAGCTTCTCCACTTCGCTCATCGAATGGCTTGAAAATACTATCGTCTTCCCTTCGCTTTTGCACCTCAGGATAAACTCGTGGACATCCCTCGCGGCAGTGACATCGAGGCCGGATGTAGGTTCATCGAACAGCATTATGTCAGGGTCGTGCACGATCGAACGCGCAAATGCCGCTTTCTGCTTCATCCCCTTTGAAAGCCTGGATGCCCGTTTGTTGATGAAATCTTCCATGCCAAAGGCCTGTGCCAGCTGACGGATACGCTCCCTGATGGCAGCCTTGCTCATTCCGTTCAGTTCGCCGAAATAAGCAATGTTCTCAGCTACCGTCAGCCTGTCATACAACCCGGTCTCGCCTCCGAAAAGGATCCCAATCTGTGCTCTCACCTTTTCAGGCTCCTTCTGTGTGTCATATCCCTTGAGAAACGCACGGCCTGCTGTCGGCCGCAGCATGGTCGCCAGCATCCGCAGCGTAGTAGTCTTGCCTGCCCCATTTTCACCCAGCAGGCCGAAAATCTCGCCTTTGGCAACGCTGAAACTTACGTTGTCGACCGCTGCAAAATCCCCAAACTTTTTCACAAGTCCGGTCACTTCAATCATTCGTTCCATATCACACCTCAAACTACATCATGATACAACTCTGATGACCCGATGATCAGTTCCGGCACTGCCTCCTGCACAGCGCCTCTGCAAAAACCAGGTCTTCTCTCGTGGTCACCTTGATGTTGGAATAATCGCCCATCACCAGCCTGACCCTGTGCCCGTACCTTTCCGCAAGCATCGCATCGTCCGTCGCCTCGAACACATCGCGTGCCGCCCGATCATGGGCGTCCATTATCAGGCCATACTCGAACCCCTGGGGAGTCTGTATCTGCCAGAGGCTGCTCCTGTCAAGCGTCCTGCTCACAAAGCCTTCCTCATCGGACTCCTTAATCGTATCCTTTGCCGGCACGGCCACGCATGCAGCGCCGTAAGACCTGGCGGCTTCTATGCATTCAATTATACTTTCCGTACTGACAAAAGGTCTGGCACCGTCATGAATCAAAACTACGCCACAACCTGCGGAAACCTGTTTCAGGCCATTATAGACGGAACGCTGCCTGCTTTCTCCTCCTTCAGCGACCGTCCTGACCTTGGTGAACCCGAACCTTTCGATGACATTCTTTCTGCAGTAATCCGTTTCATCCTTGTTGGCGACCACGATTATCTCATCTATGAGGCTGCAATCCTCGAATTTGCCTATCGTCATTGCCAGGATCGGCATGCCCTGTATTTCGATGTACTGCTTGTTGATATCCAGATCCATGCGCGTTCCCCTGCCTGCGGCCGCTATGACCGCAGCCACATGTCCCATGCCGCGGGTCTGCATCGCTTCATCTCCCTTCTCATCCCCTCTGCCTCATGCCTAACCACGTACCATATGCCTCTCTGCCACGTAATTATATTCCTTTCATGGCACGGACAGTCGATATGCGAGCTCTGAGCCGTTTCGCCATAATTCTGAAAAAAACCAGGCTATTGAGCTGCCTGCAAGGCTAATATCTTTTTCATTAAGACAATTGAGCTTCTATCTATTTATCGCTAAAGCAATTAAGCTCCTAAGGCATATAACTGATTACCACAAAGCAATGGAGCACTGCACGATAACAATTTACTCCATATTATGGCATAAAAAAACTCAATTGAGAAGCATTTTCTCAATTGAGAAATGTACCGCGCCGTATACCTGCCATGGTATTCCAGCCTTAACCTTTGAAGGTACTGATCACCGCACAGCCGCCCTATCCGTTGAAGAGCAGCCATATTCACTGCACACATGCACTGATCGCTGAGCAAATCCCCCGATAGCCGTATACCAGTCTGATAACTGTATATCTGCCCGGATCACTGCATACCACGCCGCGATTGCAGTAAAGCGCTCACGCGCCGCTCCGGCATCCCTGCCTGCCGAAGCCAGGCCGCTATACCTCCCTCTCAGCCAGGTACTTGGGTTTGGCGAATATCATACGGCCCGCAGCAGTCTGCAGAATGCTCGTCACTGTGACGTTCAGCTTTTCTCCGATATGCTTGCGGCCGCCGTCTATCACTATCATCGTCCCGTCATCAAGATACGCAACGCCCTGCCCGTTTTCCTTGCCGTCCTTTATGACCTGCACGACCATTTCTTCTCCCGGCAGTGCGATCGGCTTCATGGCGTTTGCCAGTTCGTTGATGTTCAGGACTTCGACGCCCTGGAAATTGGCCACTTTGTTCAGGTTGAAATCCACCGTCAGGACTTTGCCGCCGAGCTTCTGCGCCATTTTAAGGAGCGCATTGTCGACTTCCGCATCAGAACCTACTTCCGCTGTTTCTATCCTCATCGGGAACTGCAGGTCCTTCTGTATCATATTCAGAACATCGAGGCCACGTCTTCCCCGGTTCCTTTTCAGCTGATCCTGAGAATCCGCTATATGCCGCAGTTCATCGAGCACAAAACTGGGAACTATAAGCTCACCCTCGATAAAGCCGCTTCTGCATATGTCGATTATGCGTCCGTCGATAATGACGCTGGTATCCAGTATCTTGGGATCCGCTTTTCTCTTCCCGGCTCCGGCACCATCTGCGGCCCGTCCCATGAAGCTTTCAAAAAGGTTCTCGTTCTTCTTCCCCGCTGCCACGGCGACACCAAGGCAGCCGAACAGGATGTTCAGGACTATGGATACAGGCGTTCCAATGAGATCTATGTTCTTGATGGGTATAGTAATTAGATTTGCGATTATAAGCCCAATGATCAGACCGATCGAGCCAACCACCAGTTCATACAGTGTCAGTTTCTGGATGACCATTTCCAGCCTGTCAAGGGATTCCATGACTATCTCGATAAGCTTGTTGCTGGTAGTGTAGAAAATGAATCCAAGCGCGAGAGCTGCGGCGATATACACCAGTATCTTGATTTCCGGCGATATATACGTCAGTTGGTATATGAAAAACGTCCTGGTCAGCGTAATCCCCGTAATACACCCAACAGTTGCAAAAGAGAATTTAATAGTATTGTTCAGCACAATCATCTAACTCCCTTATGAAAACGTTCTACCGAAGCTATCCGAGTCTTTGTCCCGCCGTTGCCGCATCAGTCGCTCAGGTATTCGTTTACCAACGATTCCACATCGACCTGTTCAGAGTTTTCTGCAAGTACCAGTTCGCTGATCAGTATCTGTTTTGCACTGTTGAGCATCTTCCTCTCGCCGGTGGAAAGTCCCTTTTCCTTGTCCCTTTTCATAAGGATCCTTACTACATCCGCAACTTCATAGATATTTCCGCTTCTGATCTTGGACATGTTCTCACGATAACGCTTGTTCCAGTTGCTGGTGACATTTACGTCGTGATCCTGGAGTATCTCGTATACCTTGCTCACATCCCTGCGGTCGATCACTTCTCTGATCCCGATTCCTTCGACGTTCTGCGTTGGTATCATCACTTTCATGTCACCCAGGGGCATCCTCAGGACGTAATAGCTTTGCTTCTGCCCGAGTATCTCCCGCTCCTCGATGGACTCGATCACTCCCGCTCCGTGCATGGGATAGACAACCTTATCACCGACACTAAACATAACAAATCCTCCAGAATGAAATAAAAAAATATCTCTTTCATCTGAGATTTGTCTTTTGTTTAAGTCGTTCGGCGAATATACATCAAGCTTTATCGAACAGATCAGAGAAAACTTGCTGTTGCCGGTATATTACATTTTTGGAAGTTGCTGATGAGCAGTATTAACTCACAACATAAAGTATACTACAATTACGATTTATTGTCAAAACATATGCCGGGGCCCGGAATTCCGGCGTTTGGGCCAGCATGTTCCCGCCTGCCGTTACGCAAAGGCAATTGATATGCATTGCCGGATGACACGCGGTCAATAATACAACGGGATGACATCACAATAACAACGGCATTGACAAGAAGTTGTCCAAATGACTATAATTAAAGCGTGCTGATACATTTTTAACTATTCGATTCCAATATATAGTGGACTTAAATGCATGAATTTTACCTGTTTATGTATTTTAGTGTCACTATGGAAATGGAATCAGTCGCATCAGGAGAGTGAACTGCAATGAAGGATATGCTGATTGACGAATTTCAGTACACGGTACAGGAACTGATCTTCAGGAACAAGAGCATCATCGATTCGATCACCAAGTACCAGGACTCAAACGCCAGAGTAAACCGCTCAATTGTAAAAGCTGTGACGCAGTGCGGGTGCATCAGGATAAACGCGAAGAAGCAGGAAGTGCCCGAGGACAGCTCCCTTGAAGAGATACGCAAAGCAATGGACACACATCTTGAAGGAAAGCTGTGCGACAGCTGCAGGGATCAGATCGAAAAGGAGCTTGGCAAAAACCTTTACTACATCGCATCACTGTGCAACACTCTGGACCTGAACCTCTACGACATCATCATCAAGGAACAGGAAAGAGTGAAAATGCTTGGCAAGTTCAATCTGGAGTGATATTCGTTTATCAGGGTCAAATATGCCATTAAGTTGATTATTCAGCTGATCGGAATTTATCTGCATCAGCCTTCACATTTCCACAGCCGGATGGGGGTCAGGCTCCATCCGGCTTTGCTTAGGTTTGCACGCACTAGTGCCCATCGCCGAATAATGCACATGGCTCACCGGGTCTTAATCATCGGCCTGAAAATCCAGGATATCTTCCCTGGCCATGGTGCCCCGGAATATGACCTCCAGGGCTTCCCTGATGTTGGAGACGGCAATGATACCGAATCCTTCTTTTATTTTCATCTGTCCTGCCAACTTCATATTGCCTTCAGGTATGACTATGTTTTTGAACCCCAGCCTCATGGCCTCCGATATCCTTTTCTCGATCTGGCTGACAGCACGCACTTCACCCGTCAGTCCCACTTCTCCCACAAGTACGCAGCCGGCGTCAACAGGCATGTTTTTGAAGCTTGATGCGACAGCCGCTGCGATCCCGAGGTCGCATGCAGGCTCGTCAAGCCTGATCCCCCCGACGACGTTCACATACGCATCATAATTATAAATCGCCAGTCCCACCCTTTTCTCCAGGACTGCCATAAGCATCGTCAGCCTGTTGTAATCAAGGCCCGTGGCCATCCTTCTTGGAACGCCGAAACTCGTGGGACAGACGAGCGACTGTATCTCTATGAGCATCGGCCTCGTCCCCTCCAGGCTGGCTACGACAACGGAGCCCGGCACGTTTTCCTGCCTGCCCGAGAGCATCATCTCGGAAGGATTCTGGATCTCGGCCAGCCCGGTATCCCTCATTTCAAATACGCCGATCTCATTGGTCGAACCGAACCTGTTCTTGACCGTGCGCAGGATCCTGTAACTCAGGTGCCTTTCGCCTTCAAAGTACAGCACCGTGTCGACCATGTGCTCGAGTACCCTCGGTCCGGCTATGGCCCCTTCCTTCGTAACATGACCAACGATGATGACGGTGATGCCGCTGCTCTTCGCCAGCTTCATCAGTGCAGCGGTCACTTCCCTGACCTGGCTGACACTCCCGGGAGCGGAGCTTATGGTATCCGTATACATGGTCTGTATCGAGTCGATGATGACCAGGCCAGGTTTTTCCGCTTCCACCATCGATGATATCGCTTCGAAATTGGAAGCCGATACTATGAACAGGTTGCGTCTCCTAACGTTCAGCCTGTCTGCCCGCAGCTTGATCTGGCTGGCCGATTCCTCGCCGGATATGTACAGTATCTTTGAATCCGTCTGCAATGTATTGCAGACCTGTAGCAGAAGCGTGGACTTTCCGATGCCGGGGTCACCCCCGACAAGTATCAGGGACCCCTTTACCATGCCGCCGCCAAGCACTCGGTCGAACTCCTTTATCCCGGTAAGGCAGCGCTGCTCTGTGTCTGCCTTTATCTCTTCCAGGCTGACCGGCTTCGACTGGGCCGGCTGCCACGCTGAAGCGCGGGGACCTGTCTCCTGCTTTTCTTCCACAAATGTGTTCCACTGCATGCAGGCCGGGCACTTGCCTAACCAGCCCGACGATTCATACCCGCACTCCTGGCATATAAAGACAGTCTTGTTCTTTGCCATTGCTGTACCTGTCCTCCGATGGAAAAAATAAATCAATCGGGTAATATGCATTGAATGCCCGATGCAGCAAGCGTTCATATACGATCAGTTCTGCAGCATCAGGCAGCCGCATTTGCCTGTTTCCCATTTCCGTCCGCTGCGGAAATCTTTCGCCGTATCAGATTGCTGCTGAATCCTTTATGACCCGGTCATTGCAGAAGAAGTTCCCCTGCCTCAAGCAACCTGTCCAGCACAAGGACGAACATCGCATGTGACCACGTAAGCGGTATAACCCACGCAGGCCTGCCCGTCAGCTTGTCTATCTGCTCCGGCAGAAGCCCCTGATCCGTCGTTCCCCTGACTGCCCACCAGAAGTACTCCCGCGCTTTCGCGTAATCCTTCCTTTCGATATTGTACAAGGCGGCCCACAACGTAGTCAGGACCCACGGATTACCGCCGATGTAGTTGTCATATTCGTACCGCATCAGTCCGCCGGTGCCATTCACCTTAAGCTGCCTTTCCAGTATATCCGCCGTAGATGTCATATGCGGGTCATCAGCAGCGTACAGGCCAAACGGAACACTCAGCCCCAGCATACTGATATCGAGCGTTCCGTCCTCAAGGGTGTAATCTCTTGCAATACTTTTCTCGTTCACCTTCAGCCAGACCTTGCGGTCGGTATGTTCTTCGCCCCAGCCGTTCAGCTTGACGCGTATGCTGCGTATGAACCTGTTCCACTCAGGCTTCCAGAAGTTCCTGAAAATCGCTTCCCTGAGCCTGGCCGCATGCTCGCGCCATTTTCCGGCCAGTTCCGTAGATTCTCCAAGCAGTTCGGCTATCCTGGCGCCCGCTTCGATGCCAGCGCATACCGCGGCGCTGGAATAAGCGTGTTCTCCCAGCCGTTCCTCCCACAGATCGAAGCTCAGCCATGGCAGGCCCGTTTCATTGTCAACGTACCTGGTGAGGAATTCCACGCCCTTCTTGACACAGGGCCACATCCGCCTGAGGAAATCCATGTTTTTCGTGATGCTGTAATGCCGAAGTATGCCCCATATTATTGAGCCTCCCTCATCTATCTGCAACCCCCATGAGGGAGCAAGGTTGCCGTCCATGTAAAAGCGTTGCTGCCAGCTGCCGTCCTCGTCCTGGACATTGGCAGCCCAGCTGTAGAAATTTTCGACCGCTTCCGCAAGACCGCAGCAGTCGAGTGCCGATGCTATGAAAGCCGCATCCCTGCCCCAGCAGTATGCATACCTGCCGCATCTGGTAAACTGTTCATCAATCTCGGGCGCCGCCAGCAGCGCGCCGGTCCTCTTGTTCGTCATAAGGGCAAAAACCAGCAGCGACCGTTTATACAGCCGGTCGACCTCCTGATACCCCGTATTTATCTGCCTGGCGCCTTTCAGAAAGCCGTGCCAGTACTTCACGGTATTGGCCATCATTTCCCAGGTATCCTGCGACCTGACCTCGCCCAGCATTTTCTTCAATGATTTCAATGCTGTGGAAAAACATATGCTCAAAGAAAACCTGAGCGTGTCTCCGGCCCCGAGATGGACACGGTCCCACAGCAGGCTGCCTTCCTTCATCATCCCTATCGTATCGTTTCCGTACAGCTGCCCGCGGTCCGCGCTCTCCTGTGCGCCTGGGCCAAGCTGGTACTGCGTAGCCGGTACTGCCGATATGATTCCGAAATAATAGCCGTGCCGATAATGTATCAATGCAGAAAGATCGACGTCAAACATGACGCCAGCGGTATCGTACATGGAAGAAACACCGGAAGAGTAGACGACAAAGCCAAGTTCGAGCTGGAATCCGCAATCATTGTCGATTTCGTAGCATCTGTTCAGGATATCGCTTTCAGGAAGAGCAAAGTCGTATTGCCTGATCTTCAGGTCATATTTCCCGTGCGTGAATTCAGTTACTGCCACATTAGTATCTTCAATAAAATACTGCCGTACTTTCCAGTCAGATGAATGAAGCCATGAAGTGCCGAGCCAAAGGCCGGGACATATTATGCCTGTTATGAGCCTGTCGATGTGCTGAGGATAGTCTATGTCGGGCCAGAAAATCCTGATCATCTCTCCTTTGCCGTCAATACAGGCAAGCATGCCGGAATTGCCGGTTATCAGAGTATTGAAATACGACTTCAACACATCACCCCCATTGGTTCATATCACATTCTATCACAACGGGATAAAAAGCGGCAATTGGTATCAAAATAATAAAAACCGCAGCAATGGAGGTCTCTCATGAATGAATTGCTTCAAAGGCTGATAACGATTATCACGCAGATAATCCAGGTTTTTATTTTTGCAGCGGGCTGTTATTTTTTTGGGGTATCCGTTTACGGCTGGAGAAAAAGGAAGGAAAATCACGAATACACGGTCCCGTGCAAAAGGTTTGCCGCCGTGATCGCAGCACACAACGAAGAACTCGTAATAGCGCACATTATCGACAGTCTGCAGGAGCAGAATTATCCGCGGGAGCTGTACGACATCTTTGTCATTGCTGACAACTGCACCGACAACACCGCTGCCATTGCTGCCAGCCACGGCGCTCTGGTGTATGAGCGAAGGGATGAACTGAACAGGGGCAAAGGCCATGCACTGGAATGGATGTTTCAAAAAATATACGAAATGGGCGACAAATACGATGCCATCTGCGTTTTCGATGCCGACAACCTCGTTTCGTCCAATTTCCTTTACGAGATGAACAGGCAGCTTTGCAAAGGCCATAAGGTCATACAGGGTTACATAGACAGCAAGAATCCCTTCGACTCATGGATAACCTGCTCCTACTCCATTGCCTTCTGGCTGTCCAACCGCATATTCCAGTTGCCGAGGTATTACCTCGGGCTTAGCTGCGGCCTGTGCGGCACCGGTTTCTGCGTGGACCTGTCGGTCTTGAAAAGCATAGGCTGGGGCGCCACATGCCTCACGGAAGACCTGGAATTCACCATGAAGCTGGCGCTCAATGACATGAAGGTTTCATGGGCGCATGACGCCGTCGTATACGACGAAAAACCAATAACGCTCAAGCAATCGTGGCGCCAGCGATTAAGATGGATGCAGGGCCACGCCGACTGCGCTTCGAAATACCTCGGCCCGCTGTTCAAAAAAGCATTCAGTGAATGCAACCTCGCAGCATTCGACTGCGCCATCTATCTTTTCCAGCCCATCAGGTTCATCTTCATGGGCCTGATGACCATAATGCTGTGGATACAGTCGTTTTGGCCGGAAGCACCGTTCTATACGCTGCAGTACGTATTCCCGACCGCGGTCTGGTACGTTTTCGTCATACTGCAGTTCATGTACGGCCCGCTTGTGATACTTGCAGAAAACAAATTCGATTTCAGGATACTGCTGGGCTTCCTGGTATATCCGTTTTACTGTCTCACCTGGGTCCCCATAACGATCCAGGGCTTCATAACGAGAAACAACAAAGCCTGGCACCATACAAAACACACCCGCGTGATAACGATAAAGGAACTCGAGAAACCCCAAAACACCATGAAACCATCCTCCGAAGCTCCCCGCTGCCAGTAGGGGACAGTTCTCATATCCGGGGACAGTTCTTCAGAAGGGGGACGGTTCTCAATTTTCGGCTGCAATCCTCCGGTTTATGGGAAGACAGTTCTTCAGCCGAGGGATTGGTTTCAGCTTTATGGGCCGATCCTTCGGATGGGGGACAGTTCTGCACAAAGAATTGGTTCCCGGCTTACAGTGATGATCCACAAGTTGGGAGTGCAAGTTGGGGACAGTTCTAAACTTCAGGAACAGCTCCGGGGACAGTCCTTCAGTCAGAAGACAGTTACAGGTTCGGAAGTCGGACACTGTGTCTTTTTACGTGAAGGTCCGGATCCGGAAATAAAGAACTGTCCCCAAACAAAAATTTGAAGAAGTGTCCCCTAACTCCCCAGAAACTTGAGAACTGTCCCTCAAACTTGAGAACTGTCCCGCCGCAACCAAAAGGGACGGTTCCCGGAAAATCTGGAACCGTCCCCTGTATTGAAGTGTCCACTTACCGGGCAGGCTGTCCGGCGTTCTGAGGCGTTGACGCGACTGTTTCGAATACCAGCCCGGTTCCGTCGAAACCTATGCGCACGGTGTCGCCGGATTTTACAGTGCCCTCGAGCATTTGCTCGGCAAGTTTGTCTTCGACCATGGTCTGGATGGCACGTCTCAGAGGCCGTGCTCCGAACACAGGGTCGAAGCCTTTCTGTGCCAGGTGGGCTATAGCCTCGTCGCTCACCTGCAGGGTGATGCCGTTCTGCTCCAGCCGCTTCTGCAGCGATTTGAGCATCACGCCTACGATCTTCTTTATGTGTTCCTGGTCGAGCGGATGGAACACGATGATATCATCCACCCTGTTGAGGAACTCGGGCCGGAAGGCCTTTTTCAGTTCGCCCATGACATTGTTCTTCATATCCTCATAGTTCCTTGCGGCGTCTTCGTTCACCACGAACCCCACCCGCTTGGGCTCGGTTATCATCCTTCCGCCGATATTCGACGTCATGATTATCACGGTATTCCTGAAATCGACGGTCCTGCCCTGCGAATCCGTGAGCCTTCCGTCCTCGAGGATCTGCAGCAGTATATTGAATATATCCGGATGCGCCTTCTCTATCTCATCGAACAGCAGGACCGAATACGGCTGCCTCCTGACCTTCTCGGTAAGCTGGCCGCCCTCGTCATAGCCCACATAACCCGGAGGTGAACCAATCAGCCGCGATACGTTGAACTTCTCCATATACTCGGACATGTCGATCCTGATCAGTGCATTCTCATTGCCAAACAAAGCCTCCGCCAGCGCTTTGCTCAGTTCAGTCTTCCCAACGCCCGTGGGTCCCAGGAAAATGAACGAACCTATCGGCCTCCTGGGATCCTTGAGCCCGACACGCCCTCTTCTTATCGCCTTTGCAACAGCCTTGACCGCTTCATCCTGGCCGATGACCCTCTGATGGAGCACATCCTCCATCTTCATAAGCCTCTCGGACTCCTCCTCCGCCAGGCGTCTGACAGGGATACCGGTCCAGTTGGACACGATATCGGCGATCTCGTCTTCCGTCACAGTATCTGTCCGCGTCTGGTTTTTCTGGTACCAGTCATCTTTCATCTTCTCATACTCGGCCTTCAGTTTCTGCTCCTGGTCCCTGATCGCCGCCGCCTTCTCGAACTCCTGCAGCCGGATGGCGTTTTCCTTCTCCTTCGAAAGTTTCTCGATCTGCTCCTCCAGCTTCTTCAGGTCGGAAGGCGCGGTAAATGCCTTCAGCCTCACCTTTGAAGCCGCTTCGTCTATCAGGTCGATGGCCTTGTCAGGCAGGTACCTGTCCGTAATATACCTGCCGGAAAGCTTAACAGCGGCCTCCAGCGCACCATCGGTGATCTTCACGCGGTGATGGGCCTCGTATTTGTCACGGATGCCCTTCAATATCTCGATAGTCTCCTCCTGCGTCGGCTCACCGACTGTGATCGGCTGGAACCTGCGCTCCAGCGCCGCATCCTTCTCCACATGCTTCCTGTATTCCTTCAGAGTGGTGGCGCCGATAACCTGTATCTCGCCGCGCGCAAGCGCCGGCTTCAGGATATTTGAAGCGTCGATGGCGCCTTCCGCCGCTCCCGCGCCGATGATGGTGTGCATCTCATCTATGAAAAGGATGACATTCCCTGCCTTCCTCACTTCGTCCATAGCCTTCTTCAGCCGCTCTTCAAACTCGCCCCTGTACTTGGCTCCAGCGACCATTGAAGACAGGTCGAGGGTGAACACCCTTTTGTCCTTGAGCAGCTCCGGTATATTCCCTTCAACGATTTTCTGCGCCAGGCCCTCAACTATGGCCGTTTTACCGACACCAGGCTCGCCGATCAGGCACGGGTTGTTTTTCGTCCTTCTGCTGAGTATCTGGATGACCCTTTCGATCTCCTTGTCGCGCCCGATTATCGGGTCAAACTTGCCCTCTCTCGCCAGTTCCGTCAGATCCCTTCCAAACTGGTTAAGGGTAGGCGTACTGGAATAACCCGACGAGTTCCTCGGCTCACCGCCCGAACCAGGAGCATCCTCGCTGAGCATCCTGACTATATCGTTGAAAAGCTTGTGAGGATCCACTCCCAGATCAATAAGTATCCTCACCGCAACGCTTTCGCCTTCACGCATGATGCCAAGCAGCAGATGCTCAGTCCCGATATAGTTGTGCCCGAGCCGTCTCGCCTCGTTCAGGCTCAGTTCAAGAACTCTTTTGGTCCTCGGCGTGAAATCGACCGGTCCCTTGCCGTTATAGTCTCCTCTGCCGATCAGTTCATCGATCTGGCTTATTATCTTCTCCTCAGTCACTCCCTGGCTCTGCAGCACCCTAGCAGCGACTCCGGTCCCCTCTTTCAACAGGCCGAGCAGCAGATGCTCAGTCCCGACATAGCTGTGACCCAGTCTGGCAGCGCTTTCCTGGGCCAGGCTTATGGCTTTTTCAGCTTTTTCCGTAAATCTCCCGTACATTTTAATCACTCCCTGAAATAGACTACCCACATACAGGACAAACTACCCGTTTCCGTTAAGCTGTCCGCGTAAAAGTCAATTACTCATATCCAAAACATTCCGCATGCAGGACAATCACGCATATCCAACAACCGGTCAGCATGCAGGACGATCACCAATGCCCGGTAACCGCCCTATGCCATATGGTTGCCGGTATCCAGGAACTGTTCGCATGCGAAACAGACCATCCGTATGTAAAACAGAATACCTGCAATACTCACGTCCAAAACCAAACTGCCGCACCCAAGACACGCCGTCCGGGGCATGCCGTTACGGGCTAAGCACTGATAGGCCTGGCTCAGAGCATGCCGCCCGGATCAAGGTTCTTCCGCAGCAGTTCCGCCCGCCGCACGTCCCTTTCATCCGGCCTGAGCTCCACCCCAGCCAGCTTCTGCAGGTAAGCCGGCTGGATCATCAGCATCATGTTGTCGATCTTTTTCAGGTCAACGTGACGTATAAGTCCCATGATAACGCCGAGCCTCACGTCCGAAAGCAGCTTCTGGCTCTCCTCCGAAGACATGATCCTGGCGTTCTGCAGCAGTCCCAGCGACCTGAATATCCTGTCCTCAAAACGCTGCGGATTCTGCCTGTAAAGCTCATTCCTCAGCATCCTTTCCTGGTTTGAGATCTGCGAGGTTATATTGCTTATACCTGTGATTATTTCCTCCTCGGTCTGCCCCAGTGTCACCTGGTTCGATATCTGGAACATGTTCCCCGAAGCCTCACTGTTTTCTCCGTAGGCGCCCCTGACAGCCACGCCTATCTTGCTGCATGTCTCAAGGACGTTCTTTATGTAACCCGTCATTGACAGCGCAGGCAGATGCAGCATGACGGACGCCCTGATCCCCGTTCCCGCATTCGTGGGACAGCAGGTCAGATAACCGCTGACATTGTCGAATGCGAACCCGAGCTTCGCATCAAGCCTGGTATCCAGTTCATCACAACGTTTCCAGGCCTTTGCCAGCTGCATGCCGGGGTAGATGCACTGCAGTCTCAGATGGTCCTCCTCGTTCACCAGGATGCTTACCCGCTCGTCCCTGCTGATGATGGCAGCGCGCTCGTTCTGGCCTTCCGCGAATTCCGGACTGATCAGGTGCTTTTCGACAAGAAGCTGCCTGTCCAGCGGCTTCATGGCATTCATGTCGTAATATGTGAACCCGCTGCTGAAATCCGGGCCGCTGTCGGAGAATATGGCCTTTTTGACTTTTTCCAGTATCTCTGCCCCATGGGCGCGGGTCATGCGCGTGGAGAACGGATATGCCTCAAGATTCCTTGCAAGTCTCACCCTGCTGCTGATCGCGACATCCATGTCCTGCACCGGCTGCATGTTGTCCTGCATCATCTCACACCTCCGTTCTTCCCGCTGTTTTCGAGTTCCCTGATCCTGTCCCGCAGCTCTGCCGCCTTCTCATACTGTTCATTCTCAATGGCTGCGGCCAGTTCGGCCTTGAGCCTCTCGATCTCGTTGGAGGTTTTTATCTCATCCGCCAGTTTGGCAGGTACTTTTCCCGTATGTTCGGTGCTTCCGTGCAGCCTTCTGAGTATCGGTTCAAGGTTGTTCCTGAATACCCTGTAGCAATTTGGGCATCCTAACTTCCCCATCCTTTTGAAATCGTCGAAGCTCATCCCGCATACATTGCACCTCAGGACCGGCTGCTGTCCTATTCCCGGGTAATCAGCGCCGCCTCCGAGTCCGAACCCCCACAGCAGACTGCCCAGACTCAACTGGGGACTGAACGTGAATTTCCCCTTCTCTTCCGCACATTGGCTGCAAAGGTACATCTCGACCTTGTTGCCGTTGATTATCTGCGTGTAATGTACATTGGCTTCTCTCATGTGACACTGCTGGCACATCATATGCGTCACTCCCTGTAAATATCTGGTATCTGAATTATTACCACAAAATACATTCCATTAACAAATCGCCCGGCCTGGTTCCGCCGGATCATGTCAAAAGGGCAGTCAGCATGTTTTTCAGTATCGTCGCCCTTATTATATCCCTGTCAGGCGCACCAATACCGCCAAGAGCCTTGTCGCTGGTCGCCGCCTTCAGCAGCAGTCCCTCTCTTTCACTTATTACTTCATAATCGACGAAATTGTTTATGAAAACTTCTGCAGACTGCTGCGAAATGCTGTCTCCCATAGAGCTGACAATGTGCATCAGGTAATTGCCCGGCCTGTCCACATTGACCCTCTTTATCTTGATATATCCGCCGCCTCCGCGCCTGCTTTCCACGTAATAGCCTCGCTCGGTGGTAAACCTTGTATCGATGACGTAATTTATCTGTGAGGGCACGCATTTGAAGTAGTTAGCCAGTTCATTGCGCTGTATTTCGATGACACCGTCAGTCTCGTTGATCATCTGCTTGATGAATTCTTCGATTATGTCGCTCATCCTGGCCATGTGTGCTCACTCCCTTCGTAACATTTTGTCCGGATCTGTTATTGATTTTGACTATCTTTGACTTTCACATATATTATAAACCAGCGCGATTGCATAATCAAGTCTCGGCCAGCATGTTTTATGTCAGTCCAACGGTTTCACCGCATTATATATTATGCCTGTTCCGCGTCCGGCACCAATCAGATATAATTATAGAAGAAGAAACGCTCCAGGGCGATGTAAAAGGAGGCGGCCAGATGGAAGTAAGGGCAATAAAACCGGAGGAAAAAACAACATTCGACAAGATCCAGACAATCGCTTTCATGTTCAGAAGAGACTTCATCAAAGAGGAAAAAGAAGGCATCACACCTGACAGTGCGCAGCTGCTTGTCAATGACGGCTACAGGACAGGCCGCGCGGCATTCGACGACAACGGCAGGATGTGTTCATGCCTCGACCTGATCCCTTACGAAGTGACTTTCGACGGCAATACGGTGAAAATGGGAGGCATCGGCGGCGTCGCATCGCTTCCGGAGGAAAGGGACAAGAAATACATAAGGCACATATTCGAATATATCATGAACGAGATGTACGAAAACGGTTATGTATTCTCGTATCTCTATCCCTTCTCGCATATCTACTACAGGAAATTCGGGTATGAGCTCAACATGACGGCCATAAACTACAGCATCCCGATCTCATCATTCAGGCAGTTCGGCCAGACAGGCCGCATGAGCATGGTGACGGACGATGCCGGAAGGCAGATCGTAAAAGCGCTGTACGAAGAGTATATAAATGACAAGAACCTGGCGGTCGTCCGTACGGACAAGCTGTGGCAGAGGCGTTTCAACAACGATCCGTACAGGGACGGCGTTTTCCTTTACATTTGGTATAACAGCCAAAACGAAGCCAGGGGCTATGTCCAGTATCATACAGAGAAGACCGACGGCATAAAAGCATCCATCGTGATACGTGAACTGGTGTGGCTCGATACGGAAGCCCTGAAAGGCATATTCGCGTTCATGGGCAAATTCGGGTCCCAGGCCGATAAGCTGGTATGGAAAGTCCCGTCATTCACGGACCTGGTCCCGTTCTTCGACGAACCATATGATGTGGGGCAGGAAATCCATATGTGCGGCATGAACCGCATCGTCAACGTACAAAAGGCGCTCGGACTCATGGCACTGCCCGAAGGCGGCGGCGAAGTGGTCATCGGCGTCCGGGACGACTTCTTCCCTGTGAACACGGGAAATTACAGTATCTCCTGGAACGGCCAAAACCACAGCGTGCAAAAAACTGACGCCGGGCCCGACCTGCTCTGCGATATCCAGGCGTTGACTCAGCTGGTAACCGGTTTCCTTACCCCCGACGATCTCGAGGCTGCCGGGAAGATCACGGTCAATGCCAAAAGGGATGTGTTGGCGAAAATCTTCAGGCCAAAACGGCTTTTCATAAACGACTATTTCTGATAGGCAAAAGCAAAGTGCCAGACGCCGGGAAAAGCGGATTCCGGCGACTGGTAACAGAAAAGTACCTTTGACCGGCAAAATCAGAGTCAAAGGCACCTGTGATTCAAATTAACTGGAGTTAACCATTAAGAGAAGCAGATAAAACGGATTGCAGGCATGCGGGAAAAGAAATTTGCAAGGATTAACGAAACACAATAAAGGCACCAGGGATGTAGGCTTTTGTTGACGACTTTCCGGCAACAACTTCCTGGCGAAAGGTTACCTCATACGGAAAGTTTATTTCACACAGACCTGCGCCTTTCACACAGACCCGCGCCCTTTCCCGAGTTGACCGCATAATAAAAGAGCTGCCCAAAGGGCAGCTCTTATTGTCTGATTCCTTAATCGCCTTAATCGTCGTCCTCTTCGTCGGACATGGTCTTCCTTGCTTCTTCGATGACCTTCTGGGCGATGTTGGCCGGGACTTCCTCGTATCTTTCAAATGTCTGCTTGAAGTAGCCCCTGCCCTGGGTCATGCTCCTGAGGTCGATGGCGTACTTGAACATCTCCGCCATGGGAACCTCGGCAACGACCTGCTGCAGGCCGTCTTCATGCGGGTTCATACCAAGGATCCTGCCTCTCCTCTTGTTCAGGTCGCCTATGATATCGCCCATGTAGCTGTCGGGAATGTATACTTCGACGTGCATGATGGGCTCAAGCAGTACAGGCGAAGCATCAGGCAGACCTTTCTTGTACGCAAGGCGTGCTGCGATCTTGAATGCCATTTCCGACGAGTCGACATCATGGTATGAACCGTCGACGAGCGTCGCCTTCAGGTTGACCACAGGATACCCTGCCAGCACACCGTGCTGTATGGCCTCACGGAGGCCTTTTTCAACCGCCGGATGGTACTGCTTCGGCACGGATCCGCCGAATATCTTTTCTTCGAAAGTCAGGTCTTCAGTCTCACCGGGCTCGAATTCGATCCAGACATGTCCATACTGGCCATGTCCGCCGGTCTGTTTCTTGTGCTTTCCTTCGACCTTTACTTTCTTCCTGATGGTTTCCCTGTAAGGAACCTTGGGATCAGTCAGGTTCACATCAACACCGAACTTGGATTTGAGCTTGCTGACGATAACGTCAAGATGCTGCTCTCCGACACCGGATATGATGGTCTGCTTCGTCTCGGAATTTATCTCGACCTTGAAAGTCGGATCTTCGTCCTGGAGCCTGTTGAGCCCTGAGCTTATCTTTTCCTCGTCGCCCTTTGCCTTCGGTTCGACCGCAAGGGACAAAGCCGGTTCAGGGAAGTTTATCTTCTCGAGTTCCACAGGGTTGGACGGATCGCACAGCGTATCATTCGTAGTCGTGTACTGGAGCTTTGCAACGGCTCCGATATCGCCGGCGATAAGCTTATCGACGGGCAGCTGCTTCTTGCCCCTCAGCATGAATATCTGGGCGATTTTTTCGTTCTTTTCCGCTCTTGAATTATATACTGTCGAATCGGATTTCAATGTGCCCGAATAGACTCTGAATATCGATATCTTGCCGACAAACGGGTCTGCTATCGTCTTGAAAACAAGGGCTGACAATTTTTCATCCGCGGAGTTCTTCAGCTCGACGACCGTATCAGTACCGGGCTTGACACCTTTTATGACAGGCTTGCATTCAGGCGATGGCATAAAATCGACTATCACGTCCATCAGCGCTGTGATACCCTGATTCAGCAGTGCCGCTCCGCAGAGCACAGGAACGATCGAGCAGTCTGCTATGCCTGCACGAATACCGTTGATCATTTCTTCGCTGGTGAATTCCTCACCGCCGAAATACTTCTCCATCAGTTCTTCGCTGGTTTCAGCAACAGCCTCGTTGAGAGCTTCCCTTATCTCGGCGATCTTATCGTTAAGGGCAGCAGGAATATCGGTATCGACAAGCTTATCCTTGTCGAACTTTTTAGCCTTCATATTCACAATGTCCACATATCCGATGAACTTTTCACCCTCAAGAATGGGAAGCTGGAATGCGATAACGCTCTTGCCGAATGTATCTTTCAACTGGTCGAGGACTTCGAAGAAATTGGCGTGTTCCTCGTCCATCTTGCTTACGAAAAAGATTCTCGGGATCCCCTGTTCCTTTGCATAGGCCCAGGATTTCTCAGTTCCTACAGCGACACCGCCCTTGGCCGGTACCAGGATGACAGCGCCTTCTGCAACTCTTATTCCTGACTTGACCTCTCCCACGAAATCGAAGTAACCGGGAGTATCGATGATATTGATCTTGTGATCTCTCCACTCACAGGGTGCGATGGACGTGCTGATGGAAATTTTCCTCTTAACCTCTTCAGGGTCATAGTCCATGGTGGTATTCCCGTCGTTTACCTTGCCAAACCTGTCAAGCACTCCGGTATTGAACAGCATGGCTTCCGCCAGTGTCGTCTTGCCTGCCCCGCCGTGCGACATCAGGCACACGTTGCGGAGCTTTCCCGCGGTATAATCTTTCATATGAATTCCCCCTTGTATTGATTACGCTCATATATTTTCCTGTGTAAAGGAAAACGATTCAGCATAAATGGGTATTATGACACAATGTATATTATAGCATACATCAGGACCAGTTCAAGGATTTTCTTGTGTAAGAGGACGATTTGGGAGGCCTCGTCCCGGGCCGGCCGGAATGGCGAGCCCGGCGGCTCCCTTTTTCTTGACAATTAATTGATATCATTGTACATTAAAATCAAAATTGCGCCCCGAGGCCGGGACAGCCGCGGCCCGAAATGCCGGAAGGCCTTCGGGACTGAAGCAGGAGAGCATACTGGCGCTGCAGGACTGATCCCATGAACAGGAGCGAAAGGAGCTTCTGCACTGCAGCAGAAAGCCTTCGGAAAAGATACGGCAGGCCTCAGGGACCGGGGAAGCGCGGCATGCCTTCGACGCATCGCGGGGCGCAGCATGCAGGCAGCATTACGGCAAAACGGCAGAACGGAAAGAATTAGTTTTGTACGGCCCGAAACGGGTAAAAACGAAATACGGCAGAAAGGAAGGTAAATATGATCATCGTAATGAAACCCGGCGCAAAGGAGACCGACATCCAGGAAGTCTCCAATGTGCTGAAAAGTGCCGGTCTTGGTGTCCACATATCCAAAGGCACCGAAAGGACCATCATCGGAGTCATAGGCGACAAGAGGCTCCTCAACGGGATCCCGCTTGAACTGATGCATGGCGTCGACAAGCTGGTCCCTATAATGGAAAGCTACAAGCTTGCAAACAGGTCCTTCAAGCCTGAGCCGAGCGTGATACGCGTCGGTGGAGTGGAAATCGGCGGCAGGAAGCTCGCCGTGATCGCAGGCCCCTGTGCGGTGGAAAGCCGCGAACAGATAATGGAGGCCGCAAATTCGGTCAAAAAATCGGGCGCCACTATACTGAGAGGAGGCACGTTCAAACCAAGGACATCGCCTTACTCCTTCCAGGGCCTTGAAGAAGACGGGCTGAAAATGCTGAAGGAAGCAGGCGAAGCGACCGGCCTCCCGACAATAACTGAAGTCATCAGCGAACATTCGGTGGAAGTTGCGGCAAAATACGTGGACATGTTCCAGATAGGCGCGCGCAATTCGCAGAACTTCCATCTGCTCAGAGAAGTGGGACGGTCAGGCAAGCCCGTCCTCCTGAAGAGGGGTCCTGCCACAACGATAGAAGAATGGCTGAACGCAGCTGAATACATCATGAACGAGGGCAATTACAACGTAGTCCTCTGCGAGCGCGGCATCAGGACGTTCGAAACGGCCACCAGGAACACGCTGGACATAAGCGCAGTTCCCGTGGTGAAAAAGCACAGCCACCTGCCGATAATCGTCGACCCAAGCCACGCTGCAGGACGTGCGGAGTACATCATACCGCTTTCCAGGGCAGCAATCGCAGCCGGCGCCGACGGTCTGATAGTTGAAGTGCACCCAAGCCCGAGATGCGCGCTCTCGGATGCAGCACAGCAGCTTGACCCTGAAACTTTTGACAGTTTGTGTAAAGATGTAGGAAGGATTGCCGAAATACTAGGCAGAGAGTTCAGATATGGAGCCGAATGATTTCAGGAACGAAATTATGAATGATTTCAGCAAACTGAAAATCACAATAATCGGTCTGGGACTGATAGGCGGCTCTCTCGCAAGGGCAATGCACGATAAGCTGGGTTTGCGCGGCATCACCGCGGTGGACCGCGACAGCGCTGCGCTGCAGCTGGCACTTGAGCAGGGAGTGATCTCAAATGGGCTTTCTTCGCCTGATGAGAGCGTCTGTGACTCAGACATCATTTTCATCTGCACTCCCATAAGACAGATCCTCGAATATATAGACGAACTTGCCCCCAGGGTGAAAAGTACGTGCATCATAACAGATGTGGGCAGTACAAAGGGCATTATAACAAACCACGTCGAAAATCTCCCGCACCGCCTGTGTTTTATAGGCGGTCATCCGATGGCCGGCACGGAAAAGTCAGGCTATGCAAACAGCCGGCCCCACCTGTTTGAGAACGCTTACTATATCATCACCCCGGCCAGGGGAGCAACAGGGGATTCGGTGAAGCTGCTTTCATCGCTGGTGGAAGCCATCGGAGCCATCCCGGTGGTGATGACGCCGGAGGAACACGACATGGCCGTAGCCGGGATAAGCCATCTGCCTCATGTTCTCGCCGCCGCCCTGGTAAATACGGTGAAGGACATCGACAACAACACGGGAAGGCTGCAGACACTGTCAGCAGGCGGATTCAGGGATATTACCAGGATAGCGTCCTCCAGCCCCGGCCTGTGGGAGAACATAGTGATGAGCAACAGGGAACAGCTGCTTGAAGTGCTGGATCAACTGGACCAGAAGCTGTCGGACTTCGTCGGATACCTCAAAAGCGGCAGTTCAGGGGATATCTACAACTTTTTCGACAGCGCGAGGCAGTTCAGGGAGACCATATCAGATTACGGTCACGGGCTTCTGCCCAGGATCCACAGGATCATCGTCGACGTGCCGGACAGGCCCGGAATCATCGGTGAGATAGCAACGTTACTGGGCTGTCATAATATAAATATTAAGAACATATACGTTGCAAACAGCAGAGAATTTGAGCAAGGCTGCCTTGTAATAACGTTGCCGGATATGGACAGTGTGGATACGGCTTTTGACTTGCTCACTGAAAAGGGATATAAAGTATTCAGAAACAAATGACAATTTTTCTGAAATATACGATCAGTTAATTTTACATCGGGAGGGGAATAACGTGTTAGTTGAGAACAGGAACAGACTGAGGGGAGAAATCACAGTACCCGGCGACAAGTCCATATCCCACAGGGCAATCGTTATCGGCGCTCTTGCAAGCGGTACGACTGAAATCGAGAATTTCCTGCTCGGTGAGGACTGCATCAGCACCATCGACTGTTTCAGGCGGATGCAGGTCGGTATAGAGATCCTGAAAGACAACAAGGTAAAAGTCCAGGGCAAAGGCCTGTACGGACTGAAAGCCCCGGCATCCTCACTCAACGCCGGCCGGTCAGGAACCGCGATAAGATTGCTCCTTGGTGTTCTCAGCGGACAGCCGTTCACATCTACCGTGATCCGCAGCGAAGAATCGATGAAGAAGCCTGTAGGAAACACCGTAAATTTCCTGAGACAGATGGGCGCATCCATCGCTGCGAAGGACAACGGCAGCATGTGCCCGTTGACGGTATCCCCCGCAAAGCTCAAGGGAATAAGCTGTGAACTGCCGATGCATGAAATGCATATAAAATCGCCGCTGCTCCTTGCCGGGCTCTATGCGGAAGGCGAAACCACGGTCAAAGAGCCGGTCAGTTCAAGGAACCATACAGAACTGATGCTCAATTACTTCGGGGCCGACATAAAAACAGAAGGAACAGTGGTCCGGTCACACCCGGTAGAAAACCTGTACGCCCAGAAGGTCACCATACCCGGCGACATATCGATGGCAGCATATTTCATTACAGCCGCGCTCCTGGTCCCGGATTCCGACATCGTCATAAAGAATGTGGGCGTCAATCCCACCAGGTCAGGCATACTGGATATATTCAGATCGATGGGCGGCAAAATCGAACTGCTGAACAGGAGGACCGTCTCCGGTGAAGAAGTGGCGGATATCCACGTACAGTCCTCGAAACTGAAAGCCGTCAAAATAGATGAAAAACAGATACCCGGCATCATAGACGAACTGCCGGCGATCATCACGGCCTGCGCTCTTGCCGAAGGTACCACTGAGATAACCGGCCTCACTCACTTCAAGGTCAAGAAGAGCGGCAAGATCAAGGCAATATCACTGGAACTTTCAAAGATGGGCGCAAAGATCACGGAGACCGATGACGGAGTTGTGATAGAAGGCAGAGAAGCGCTGAGAGGCACCGTCGTGGACAGCAACAACAACCATGCCCACGCGATGGCTCTGTCCGTAGCCGGACTGGTCGCCCAGGGCGAGACGATGATAAGGAAAACACAGGTCGTCGACATCGTGTATCCCGCATTCTACCAGACGCTTAACAGGCTGTAAAAAGGTTTGTTGAGAAAAAGGAACGGGGACACTCCTCAATAAAGGGGAAATCGGAACGGGGACACTCCTCAATAAAGGGCATTCACTTGTGGCGGAGGAGTGTCCCCATGCTTTTGTGGCGGAGGAATGTCCCCATACATTCGTGGCTGAGCAGTGTCCCCATGCTTTTGTGATCGGGGAGTGTCCCCATTCCTTAAAAAACAAAGCCCGCACGTCCGTCGTGCGGGCTTTTATCATCGATTCAGTTATTCTGTCAAAAGTAATCCGTTTGGGGATCCACTCATCTCCGCTCCCTCTATCCCTGCTCGGCTCCTCTGTCCCTGTCCGCTTCCCGGCTTATGCTCATCTCCCGTCCCCGTATTCTTCCTTCATCCGTCAATCCCTGCCGAACTGCTCCTTGATCCTGTACCCGAGAACCATCAGGCTGTCGCTGAGGTGGACATTTTCTATCACAACGTCGTACGGGAGTTTCAGATCCATCGGCGAGAAATTCCACAGTCCGCGTACACCCAGCCGTGCAACTCTCTCGGCTATTTCGCGGGTCGCTTCATACGGTACCGTCAGCATCGCTATATCTACATGGTTGCGGCTTACGAAATCCTCAAGGTCCTTCATGTCCATGACTTCGATGCCGTTCATTTTCTTCCCGATCAGTTTGGGATCGATATCGAATATCCCGATCGTTTTGAAACCTCTTTTTTCAAAATTCCCGTAATGGGCCAGCGCCTGTCCCATGTTGCCTGCGCCGATGATTATGCAGTTGAACTGCTTGTCAACCCCCAGTATTTTCGATATTTCTTTAAAAAGAGCTTCTACATTGTATCCGTAGCCCTGCTGTCCGAATCCGCCGAAACAGTTGAGATCCTGTCTTATCTGGGATGCAGTTATGCCCATCCTTTTGCTGAGCTCTTTGGATGAGATCCTGGTTATATCCATCTTCAACAGATCAGACAAATACCTGTAATACCTGGGAAGCCTCTTGATGACCGCTATGGACACGTTCTTCTTCTGAGCCATGGGTAGCCTCCTTCCCTTTGATTCATGACATCCCCATTTTCGATTATATTTCTTTGATATTTTTTTGTCAATATTGCCGCAAAGCGCGTATTCTGCTAGAATTATTTGCGGTGCTGAACATGATAATATTGTCATGCAATAATATAAATTTTTCATATGGAACGGACATTATCCTGGACAACGTTTCCTTCAGGCTGCAGCAGGGCGAGAAAGCAGGCCTGGTCGGAGTCAACGGCGCAGGCAAGTCCACCCTGTTCAAAATCATAACCGGGCAGCTGAAACAGGATTCGGGAGATGTCTTCATATCCAGGGATCTGAGGATCGGGTATCTTGAACAGAGTTCCGGACTTGAATCGGACAATACGATATGGGATGAAATGCTCATCCCGTTTTTGCCGCTGATTTCGGCGGAAAAACGTCTCAAGCAGCTGGAAACGGACATGTCCGGCGAAAAGGACGAAACACGCCTTGATTCCATGATGAAGGAATATGACAGGCTGCTGGAGCGATTTTCCCTCGAAGGCGGGTATGAGTACAACAGTCGCATCAGGGGCGTTCTGAAAGGGCTGGGTTTCGACGAGTCCCAGTTCTGCCTGCGGATAAAAGCGCTGAGCGGCGGCCAGAAAACGCGCCTCGCGCTGGCAAGGCTGCTGCTGGAAGAGCCTGACCTCCTGCTGCTGGACGAGCCGACGAACCACCTGGATATATCGGCGATCGAATGGCTCGAGGATTTCCTCAAAAACTACAGGAAGTCCCTTATCGTAATATCGCATGACAGGTACTTCCTCGATACTGTGACCACAAAAACCATCGAAATTGAAAACAGCAAATGCACCACATATGAAAAGAATTACTCAGGTTATGCCGAACAGAAAGCCAGGGACCGGGAAATACAGCAGAAGCATTATGAACAGCAGCAAAGGGAAATAGCCCGCATAGAGGCATTCATAGAGAAACAGCGGCAGTGGAACAGGGAGCGGAACATCATAGCAGCCGAAAGCCGCCAGAAAGCCCTTGACAGGATGGAAAAGATCGAGGCTCCGGACAAACTGCCCGAAAGCATAAACTTCAGGCTGCAGAGCAGCAGGGCCAGCGGCAACGACGTCCTTTCAGTCAACAGCCTGTCCAAAAGCTATCCCGGCAGGGAACTGTTCCGGGACATCAGCTTTGAAGTGAAAAAGAGCGAAAGGGTATTCATCGTAGGCCCCAACGGCTGCGGCAAGTCCACGCTGCTGAAAATACTCGCGGGAAAACTCCGCCAGGACAGCGGCAGCTTCAGGTACGGACACAACATCATACTTGGATATTACGACCAGGAGCTTGAAGAACTGGACGAGAAAAACACGGTCCTCGAAGAAGTCTGGAACGGCAATGACAGGCTCACCCATACACAGATACGCAACGTACTGGCCCAGTTCCTGTTCACGGGCGACGATGTCTACAAAAGCATCAGCGTCCTCAGCGGCGGCGAAAAAAGCAGGGTGGCGCTGGCAAAGCTGATGCTGTCGGGCGCGAACCTGCTGATTCTCGACGAGCCGACAAACCACCTGGATATAAACTCAAGGGAAGCCCTCGAGGAAGCGCTGCTTTCCTATGACGGAACGATCATCGCCGTATCACATGACCGCTATTTCATGCGCAAGCTGGCCACGAGGGTCATTGAAATGGCAAGCGGCTCCATTGCGGATTACGGCGGGGGTTATGCCTTCTATCTCGAGCATCGCAGAGCCGCGGCATCAGACCAGGCCGCGGACAGGCAAAAGACGGTCACCGCCTCTAAGCTCGAACACCTTGAGAGCAAGGAGGAACGCGCCAGAAAGCGAAAACTCAAAAAAATGCTGGCGGAGTGTGAAGGTGAGATCAACAGGACAGAAGCCAGGCTTGCCGCCATATCCGAGGAGATGTCACGCGAGGACGCCCTGAGCGACCATGTTTTGCTTGCCGCCCTGCACAGCGAGCAGACAGAACTCGAGAGAAGGCTGGAAGAGCTTTACCGGCAGTGGGCCGACCTCGCGGAACAGTGCGGGGAAGGAGACTGATCCATCATTTAAAATAGTCATCTATCCCCTTCTTTATCGCTTTGGCTATAAGCGTCTGGTATTCATCCGTAGCCAGTTTGCGCTCTTCTTCAGCATTTGAGAGGAACCCGGTTTCAACGATGACAGTCGGCGTTTTCAGGTTCTTCGTTATCACTATGGGTGGCTTTACCTGCGGTTCACGCTTGTTGTTCTTATCCACGTTCTCCCTAAGAGACTTCTGGATGCATTCAGCAAGCTTCTTGCTTTCCGGAGATTCGCCCGGGTAGAAGGTCTGCGCCCCGTAATACCTCGGGTCCGTAAAGCTGTTGGCATGGATGCTCACCACGATGTCCGCCCCGCTGTTGTCCATTATTTCCTTCCTTCTGGTCAGGTCCTGGAGCCTCTTGTAATATATGTCCGTGGTCCCTTCCTTGTAGACGAGCTTATCTTCCTCGCGCGTCATGATCACATTGTAATTGTCCTCTTCCAGCAACTGCTTGACTTTGAAGGCGATCTGCAGGTTGAGATCCTTCTCCTTGAGGCCGCTGTAACTGCTTATTTTCCCAGGATCCTCTCCTCCATGTCCCGCGTCCACGATGACCGTCCTTTTGGCAGCGGCCCTGTCGGCAGTCATGGCAGCCTGCGAATCCACATCCATGTTCAGGCTGTATATGGCCAGCAGCAGCGCAAAAATGAGTCCTATGAGAATCAAGTTGGATTTTCGCATTACAATTATCATAAAACCCGTCCCCCTATTCAGATTCAATATAAGCATATTCGGGGACGGGTTGGACATATTACAGCTCTATTAAGCCCGTTTCAGCCATCGTCAGGCCTTGTCCGTATCCATGGCCTTGTCATCCGGGGCTGTTTCCGTATCCGGGCTTATATCTTCACCCGGTGTTTTATCCGTTTCCCGGGCTTTTGCAGTATTCACGGCTTTATCCGTGCTCCGGGCTTTGCCGGTGCTCTTCTTTTTCTTCTTCCTGGGTTTGGTCTCGTTAAGCGAAGGATTCCACGGGCTCTTCGTAAAGCCCTTCTCCTGGACCGGCTTCTTCCCGAAGATCTTCTCCCTGATGCTGAACCCATAATAGCCTGCCAGGTAACCCAGCGCAGTAACTACAGGAACAAGCAGTATCGCTGCAAAGTAAGAGAAAGCAGCGTCATTGCACCACTTCACGACAAAAATGAGAGGGCCGAAAAGGCCGTTGAGCACCACTCTCTTGATGTTTTCAGCCAATTCATCCTGGAACCTGACCAGAAGTTTCAGCACCGCTGTGACCACCGCCAGCGGAACGGCGCCGATCAGGCCGTAGACCATGCCCCTGAGCGGATTCGGTTTCAGGTTGTAGATCGGCTTTTTTTCCTTTATGGCAAGCTCCTTCTGGTCGACATATATCATGTAAAACAGGAAAATGAACATCAGGATACTGTACCACGGCAGCCATGCAAGGAACGCTTCCCTTGTTTTCGTCAGCCCGAGCAGCGGGTACAGGAAAACTATGAAAACAAGATCTGCTACCAGGTAAGTGTATAGGACTCTCAGGCTCTTGTTGATATACTTTTTCATAGACATTCTCCCGTCACTTGTCTTTTCGTCTGTCCTTAAGATATACGCTTCCAACTATGGATTTGGCTTTCTTTTTCAGTTCCGCGGCTACCTCTCCGACCTCGAGATGGTTTTGGAATTCCCTGTATTCATTGGATACTACGGCTATGGACAGCGTCATTATGGGGTACTGGGTGACCTGCCCCCTTCTGTTCACGGTGCTGATGAAACCCGCGCGCTTGTCCACATCGGAATAAAGCTCGGGGACCCTCTCGTCGAATTCCTTTATTATGTTTTCACAAAGCACGTCCACATGCCCGGGGTCGGTGATAACCACAAAATCGTCTCCGCCTACGTGCCCGATGAAATCATTTTTCGAACCGAAGGCCCTGACATTGTCCATCAGTATGTCGGCTATCAGCTTGATGGCCCTGTCGCCGTGGGAGAATCCGTATACGTCATTATAGGCTTTGAAATTGTCCACATCGAGATAAAGTACGGAAAATATCATCCCCCTGGCGATCCTGTGGTTGATCTCGGACTGTATTTCAAGGTTGCCAGGCAGCCCCGTCAGCGGATTCGCCAGCCTGTTCCTGTCGATCCTCAGGAGGGTGTTCCTGACCCTGCTGACCAGCTCGCGCGGGTTGAACGGCTTGGTGATGTAATCGTCGGCCCCCAGCTCCAGGCCGGCAAGCTTGTCCTCTTCATTTCCCTGGGCCGTCAGCATGATGATAGGTATAAGGTTGTTGCTCTCATCCTTCCTGAGCAGTTTGCATACTTCAAAACCGTCGATTCCCGGCATCACGACATCAAGAAGCACAAGATCGGGTTTTTCGGTTGCCACCATTTTTATACCGTCGACGCCATTGTTTGCTGAAACGACCTCGTACCCATGTTTTGTCAGTATATCTGTGGTCAGTCTTACCATCAGTTCCGTATCATCGATTACAAGTATTTTTTTCTTAAACATAGCGCTCCCCGACAAAACACTTTTCAGCTGACAGCCATATTGCTCCAATTATATAATATCACTTTTGACACACAATACAATAGAAGCTGTCAATGTTTGCGGCAGGTGAAGTTACCGGGATGACAAACTCACGCGCATTTGAAAATAACGGAAGGCCTGGATACAGGAACTTCCGTTATCTTGTTGGAGGCGCCACCCGGATTTGAACCGGGGAATAAGGGTTTTGCAGACCCGTGCCTTACCACTTGGCTATGGCGCCGTTTCACTATGAACAGTTGGATGACCACTTTATGATAACACGAATGAGGGTCGATGTCAACACCTGCAGGACCGGCTTAAAGGCCCGGCTTGCCACAAAAAAAGCGCCTTTGCGCGCCTTTCTCTCTGGAGCGGGATACGAGATTCGAACCCGCGACTTTCACCTTGGCAAGGTGACACTCTACCACTGAGTTAATCCCGCATGTATACATCCCTACAGGTAAATCATGGTGCCCAGAGCCGGAATCGAACCAGCGACACGAGGATTTTCAGTCCTCTGCTCTACCAACTGAGCTATCTGGGCATATAATACAGATAACAAAAAGCTTTGTCATCTGTATAAGGGGTGAGTGATGAAACTGGCGACCCGGAAGGGACTCGAACCCTCGGCCTCTAGCGTGACAGGCTAGCGTTCTAACCGACTGAACTACCGGGCCACGTATATGTCGCTCTCCGATATCAGGATCTCCGCTCCGGCAGCCGTCAGACTGTCCAGGAGGGAAATCACTGGTGGGCACTATAGGGCTCGAACCTATGACCCCCTGCTTGTAAGGCAGGTGCTCTCCCAGCTGAGCTAAGCGCCCCTGATTTCGTATCGCCCGAGCGACATTTACAAGTATACAAAAAAGTGATTTCAAAGTCAATAGCAAATTTTATTTTCCATTGTATCCAGATTTTATGGTTTCAGAAGCGGCGTGAGCTCGCCGGTGTGATAGATGTAAAGCCTGTGGAGCGCCCTGGTCATGGCTACATATAAAAGCTTTATGTCCAGCTCGTCTTCGGTATATTCGGCGCTGTCTGCATTGAAGACGATCACGGCGTCGAACTCGAGGCCTTTTGCCAGGTATGAGGGCACCACTGCGACACCGGCCCTGTATTCATCCTCTTTACCGGTTATGAGCGCTATTCCGTCGATATGCCTGGACAATGCTGCATGGGCTTCCCTGCATTCCCTCAATGTTTTGCATATGATTGCGACGGATTTATAGGACAGTCTTCTGAATTCATCCATATCACTTATTATTCCGTCGATTACTTCTTTTTTGCCTGCTGCCGGCCTGATCCTGACCTCTTCGCCGTGGCGTATCACGGGTTTCGCCTTGCTGACTTCACGGCTTTTGATTTTTCCGATCACCATGTTGGCTGCATCCATTATCTCGACCGTTGTCCTGTAACTCTGCTCCAGGGTCAGGAAAACATGCTTCCTGTCGCTGAATACGATGCCGGTAAGTTCGTCCCAGTCCCTGATGCCCCTGTAGGAATGGATGCCCTGGTTCAGGTCGCCCAGTATCGTGAAGGAACTGTCCTTTATTATCTTCTTCAGGACATATACCTGGAACGCGCTGAAGTCCTGCGCCTCGTCTATGACCACATGCCTGACGGGTATCTTTTCATCGATACCGTATATAATGAACTTGATGTATATGATCGGGGCGAGATCCTCGATCTCCAGCCAGCCGGATCCGAGCATGCCGGCAGTGTAACTGCGCACGAAACGGCACGTATCGGCATCCAGGCGGCCGCCCACATACTTCATGAACATTGCTTCATCCGCGAACAGGTCCCTGTAATAGTCAAAGGGGCTAAGCCGCGATATTTTCCTGATATAGGCGGAAACAGCGTCGTTGGCTTCCCTTTCGATATTTGCAATATCGCGGTCCCTCTCGTCTATTGCCTCGGTGACCAGCCTGCGACGCTCCTCCCCTTCCGGGACGGTCAGCTTCAGGAACGCGATACGTTTATCGCAGTCCATGTACAGTTGGTTAACGATTTCCTGCTTTTTGGCCCTGAGCCTCGTTTTCAGGTTCTTCTTCATCTCATCGAGCCTCCGGGCTATCGGCCACATCCGGTACTGGTTGACGAACAGGTCATAAAGGTCTTCATACTTGTAGATCGTTATGGAGCAGAAAGTGAAATCTTCCCTGGGGATGAAGTTCTCCTCTATCTCCTTCAGGTAGACGTCCAGCGTCTCCTTGAAATCCATCGAAGCTTTGAACTCGGAGGTCCGGCGGACAAGGGAAAGGTACTCCCTCTCTTCCGTGCTCTTTGTATAATCCACGAATGCCTGCAGCTTCTCGTTGGCGTCCCTGAGCCTGAACCTCTTCCCTATCAGGTCCTGTGCGAACTCCTCGAAGGTCGTCTGGCGGACGTTCTCAACCCCGAGTTCAGGCAGAACGTCGGAAATGTAATCCAGGAACAGCCTGTTTGGTGCGATGATCATGAAATTCTCAGGTACGAACGACTTCTCGTGATTGTAGACCAGGTATGCGATCCTGTGGAGGGCAATAGTGGTCTTCCCGCTTCCTGCAGCTCCCTGCACTATCAGCGGGCGCCACATGTCGGCGCGGATCACCGCGTTTTGCTCCGCCTGTATGGTGGTCACTATTTCCTTCAGCCTGTTGTCGGCATTCGCGCCGAGGCAGCTCTGCAGGAACTCATCGTTCGTGGTTATGTCTATGTCGAATATTTCATTAAGCTCGCCTTTATCGATAGTGAACTGCCTTTTCAGCTGCAGCGTACCCTCGATTGTTCCGTCGGGGCACTCGTACGAGGCATCTCCCAGCCTTCCCTCGTAATAAAGGTTCGCCACCGGGGCACGCCAGTCGACGATTATAAGCTTCTGATCCTCTTCACGGATCAGCGACATTTTGCCTATATACAGTTTCTCTGCCGAGTCTTTCCCTTTCTCCAGGAAATCGATCCGTGCAAAATATGGCTTGCTCCTTGCTGCTGCCAGGTTTCTGAGCCTTACGTCCATGGTCTCACTGAGCAGCGAGTTCACCATGATATCGATGTAATGCTGGCTGTTATCGCTGCTGAAGTGCTTCATGGTCCATTCCAGTTCACTGTCCACGCGGCTTTTCTTTGCCAGCGTGCTCTCCAGGCACTTTTCCACGTATTTGAGCGTGTAGTTGCACCTGTCCAGCTCCTCCCTGTAGTCCGGATGGTTCACTGCAGGCATGAAAGGACACCTCCGTCAGATTTGGCTTTAATTATATGACCGGATTATTCTGCAGACATTTTTTGTTAGGATCATTTGCGCGGAATTCTGATTCTACCATAAGTTTTATACAAAGTAAAGGTCAAAAAATAAAAAGGTCGTGTCAACTTGTTTTAGGTTTTGCGTTACTGTCTGCCCCTCTCTTTGGGAGGATCATATAGCAAATCCATTATCTCGTATGGATCTAAGTGTCCGTGTCAGCAGAGTTACTTTTCCGCT
>Ga0134092_1000324_pt1 | contig 49648 bp, 48 predicted proteins | sample 3_6taG_FD_94454 | JGI IMG/M metagenome (GOLD analysis project Ga0134092, IMG submission 94454) | Switchgrass degrading microbial communities from high solid loading bioreactors in New Hampshire, USA - 3_6_20_6_A3 metaG | ecosystem: Engineered > Bioreactor > Semi-continuous > Anaerobic >... | reverse complement strand
TTTAGAGGTACTGGAAGAGTTGATGAAAAACTCCAGGGAAAATGATTATGGTTTGCACTACATGGTTGATGCTGTGTTTGCATCTACTATGAATGAAAGCAGTGCGAAATTACGTGGAGATTCCGAATCAGCGGATCTTGCTAAGAATGCTATCGCCTATGACATTGATAGTGGAAGCCAACAAACGGATTATTCCACTACAAACATACAGGTGCAAGGAGTCGATGAGGCTGATGTAGTAAAGACTGATGGGAAATATATTTATCAGGTCAATAATGACCGTATTATTGTAGCAAAAGCTTATCCTGCCGATGAGATGAACATAGTTGGAATAGTTGATTTTTCGGACAATAATTTTACACCGCGCGAAATATATTTGAACGGGGACGTACTTGTTGCAATAGGCAACTCTTATGAAATGATGAACGGGAAAACAATGAAAGACTCCCAAGTGGAAAATAAGATGTACATAAGACCTTACTGGAGAAAAAACAGTGTCAAGGCAATTGTATACGACATAAATGATAAAGCAAACATTAAACAATTAAGAGAGGTAGAAATTGAAGGAGATTATGTATCTTCAAGAATGATTGGTTCGGTACTTTATATGGTATCTAACAATTACCGGAACATATATTATGATTATGACGGTAATATGGAAATTCAAACTCCCTTTTATAGGGACAGTAAAGTAAGTGAAGAGTACATAAAGGTTGAATGCCCGCAAATAAGATATTTTCCTGATTCTGTTGAGTCAAACTATATGCTTGTGGCTGCCTTTGATGTAAAGAAAGACGAAAAGGCGAATATTCAGACTTATCTTGGCTCAGGTGAGAATATATATGTTTCAAAGGAAAATTTGTATGTAGCAGTAACCAATTATGACTATGAAGCAGCTTCTCGTAATAGGATTATTAATTCCCTGATGGATAAAATATCCATACCTCCTGTATATAAGGATTACAGGGTGACTGAAGTGTACAAGTTTTCCCTTAACGGAAGTAAAATGACTTATCTGGGTAAGGGTTCGGTTCCTGGAGTGATTTTAAACCAATTTTCCATGGATGAATACAACGGATTCTTTAGGATAGCTACCACAACAAATTCTATGTGGTATTCTATGGACGTTTCCGGCAATAATTTATATATCTTGGATGATACAATGAATATTTGCGGACAAATTGAAGACATCGCAAAGGGCGAAGAAATTTATTCGGTAAGATTTATGGGTGACCGCGGGTATATGGTCACATTTAAGACTGTTGACCCTCTGTTCGTAATTGATTTAAAAGATCCAACCAAACCTGAAATTTTAGGTGCTCTCAAAATACCGGGATACAGTGATTACCTGCACCCTTATGACGAGAACCATATTATAGGTTTCGGTAAAGATACAATAGAGGTTTCCGGTGGGGCTTATTATATGGGTATGAAAATTGCACTATTTGATGTTTCTGATGTAAACAATCCTGTACAAAAGTTCTCTGAGGTTATCGGAGATAGGGGAACGGACTCGGAATTGCTTACAAATCACAAGGCACTGCTATTCTCAAAAGAGAAAAACCTCTTGGCATTTCCTGTGACGGTAGCGGAAATCAAAGATAAAGACTCGGTGCTAAATGCATGGGGAGTGCCGGAATACGGTGAATTTGTATTCCAAGGAGCTTATGTTTACAACATTGATCTTGATAAAGGCTTTACCTTAAAGGGCAAAATTACACATATATCTGATGAGGAATACTTAAAATCCGGAAAGTATGATTTTTATTCAAATAAGTCGGTTGAGAGAATTATTTATATTAATGATACCCTATACACATTGTCAAAGGGCATGTATAAAGCAAATAAACTTAGTGACTTAAGTGAAATAAGTACTTTGGAGATTCCTCAAAACTAAATTTTATGACTTAATCAGACTTTGATTATTTTTATAGAAAAAGGGATTACTAACAACAATAAAGTTGTTCAGCAATCCCTTTTAATTAATGGCTTGCGGCAATAATTTGCAATTAATGTTTACAAATTTTATAAATTTAATTAATTTTATTTTAATTTTTACGACGAAAAGTTAAAATTGATCGAATAAATAAAATAGAGGCACAAGGGTTTAGTTTTATAACTATATAATACAAAATCACTTTTATGTATAAAGGAAATGATGTATAATAATTATATAAACAATTAAAGTATGTTGTAATAATAAAGAAATTCTATAAATAATTATTTTAAATGCATAAACTGACATCAATTTATTCAAAGATTTAATCAAAGAGATAGTCAAAGCAAAAACTCCGTTTTTTACTGATTTTTGTCCCCTAAAACCAAAATTGCGGTGGAAGCTGCATTTATAGATAATACTTTTGCTAAAAAGGCTGGAGATAGTGACTTAATTAAATTTAATTTATAGAGGAGGATTTATAATGTCTTTAAAAAAAGTTCTTAAAAAGGGATTGTGTTTTGTTTTGACGAGTTTGATAGTTTTCAGTATGGCCAGTGCTAATCTTACGGTATCTGCAGCTGGTGAAAAGTATTTCAAATCACTTCCCTATGAATATCTGAATCTCAGTTCAAGGCAAGGTACTATTGAAAGGTTAAGTTACAACTACGGTTTTGACACAAAATATTTTAACGTCTATCTTCCCTATGGATACAATCAGGCGGATACCAGCAAGAGGTATAACGTTTTATATTTGATGCACGGTGGCGGCGAAGATGAGAATTTATTATTCGGAGGCCCCGGTCAGAACAAAGATTTGAAGAAAATCCTTGACAATATGATTGCAAGGGGAGATATTGAACCACTTATAGTTGTTACACCTTCCTTTTACAAGGGTAAAAATAGTGAGGCTGGTTTCCATGAGGAATTGGTAAATACACTTATTCCATTGGTTGAAACCAAATATAATACATATTTGAAATCAAAAAGTCTTGAAGATATGAAGGCATCCAGAGACCACAGGGCATTTGGCGGATTCTCAATGGGATCGGTATGTACTTGGTATACCTTTATTAACTGCCTTGACTATATTAAATATTACATTCCGTTAAGCGGTGACTGTTGGGTAATGGGTAATTTGGGCGGAAGTTCCAGACCTAGAGAAACGGCAGAGTATCTGGCGAATGTTGTAAGAAGATCCGGTTATAAAGCCCCACATGACTTCAAGATATTCTGTGCTACAGGAAATCAAGATATTGCATATTCCAATATGAATCCTCAGATACAGGCAATGAAAAACATATCCGATGTCTTTATGTATTCCGATGATCCTATTAACGGAAACTTCTATTTTATGGTATGCAACGGTGGAACTCATGAATGGAGATACATTAATCAGTACATCTATAACATATTGCCCGATTTGTTTAAAGATACACAGAACAATAACCCACAACCTTCAATTAAAAAAGGAGATGTTGATGGAGACGGCCAGATAACAGCAATAGACCTTGCATATTATAAAAAGTATATCCTTGGACAGATTAGTGATTTCATTGTTGAGAATGATTTAGAAGTTGCTGATCTTGACGGAAATGGTGCTATAGATTCCCTTGACTTGGCATATTTAAAATCGTATTTACTTGGTAGAATAAGCAAGTTCCCAGCTTCGTAACAGTCAGAGGACTGCTGTAAAAAATTATGGTGCTGCAAGGGATTTGGGTGCTTATAAAATAAGGTTGTTAAACTGAATTAAAAATAGAAAATTCAAAATGAGAAAAATCAGCTCCAACTTCTTTATAGGATGGAGCTGATTTTATTGGCTCCAAATTACCTTTCGTACTTTATAGCTTTTTATCGAACTTGACTGTTCCGAGTTCATTTTATTATATTAACGAAATGATTCTTAGGTAATGAGATAAAGGCGGTATACAAATTAAAACAACTACAAAGAATAACCGATAGGAGTTTCTTGGGAAAAATTCGCAGGCAAAATCATTTGAAAAGTTTACAATTTACATTTTAAAATAATTTTATAGATGTATATCATGAATTTTTTTAGAAAAGGATTTTAAAATCAATTAGAAATTTTGGGGAAATTTAGATGAAGGAATGTTTAATTGAATTTTGCAACTCAATAGGTATTGAATATGTGGGTATTGTATCTTCCGATAGGTATAACGATTTGAAAGAATTTTTGGAAAATAGAATTGAGAAGGGCTTTGTAAACATTTTTGAGAAAGCAAGTTTAGAGAAGGTAATTGATCCTAAATTGACCTTAGAGAGTGCAGAATCGGTTATAGTATGTTTGTTTCCATACTATTGCGGTACTGCTGAAGATGCCAATCTATCAAAATATTCCTATAGTTTGGATTATCACAAGATAGTTCAAAAGAAGTTGGATACAATAGGAATGTATTTAAAAGAAAACATCCAAGGCTTTGAATATAAAGCTTTTGCTGATACTGGGCCGCTTAATGAACGATATTTGGCTTATAAAGCCGGGTTGGGCTTTTTGGGTATAAACGGCCACTTGATAACCGATCGGTATGGATCCTATGTTTTTATCGGATATATTATAAATAATTATCCTTTTGAACCTGATAAACCTCAAGATCGAACTTGCTATCAATGTTTCAATTGTGCAGAGAAATGCCCTGGGCAATGTATTATGGGTGACTATACAATAAATCCTTTGATGTGCAAGTCTTATATAACTCAAAAAAAAGGAGAACTTTCGGAAGAAGATATGGACATTTTAAAGAAGCATTCTTTAATATGGGGATGTGATGTTTGCCAAGATGTGTGTCCTCACAATGAAAAGGTACAAGAAACCATAATTGAAGAGTTCAAACAGAATCTTAAATACAAAATAGAATATGAAGAGCTGAAGCGAATTTCCAATAAAGAGTTTTTAAGAAGATACCAAGATAGAGCTTTTAGTTGGAGAGGCAAAGGGGTTTTACAGAGAAATTATGAAATAATAAATGGATTGCCAAAAGAGGATTAGATCTTAAAAGAAAAATAAAATTGATCTTATGACAAAAAATAAAGAATTTTTTCAAAAGCGATGTAAATTTTTTAAGACAAATGTTATAATTATATTAAAGTAAATTTGTAAGAGGTAGTACAAATGCAAGAGAAAGTTAAGAAAAAGGTGTACCGAGTCTGGCACACAGAGAAGAAAAACTGTTCTAAATTTGATACAAAAGAGATAGAAGAGGTTTGTGCATCAAATATCAAAGAGGCAAGACAAATAGTTAAGGACATGTATCCGTCACATAGAGTTACTTCAGTTTGGTTGATAGAAAAATAAATTCTTTATTTTTACTTAGGAGGAAGAACCATAGATAGTATTAATTCGCCAATATATAATGCTTTAAGGAAGTATGTGAAATCAAGTCCTGTTCCTTTTCACATGCCTGGACATAAAATTGGGAAAGGTATACCTCGCAATTTTTTGGAGGATTTACATCAGCTTGATATGACTGAAATTCCCGGGCTTGATAATCTTCATTTTCCCGAGGGTGTTATAAAAGAAGCGCAAGACTTGGCAGCAAAGGTTTTTGGAGCCGATTACACTTCTTTTTTGGTGAATGGATCAACTTGTGGCATACATGCTGCTATTTTAGGCGTGTGCAAACCTGGAGACCGATTGATAGTTTCAAGGGATTGTCATAAATCGGTAATTGGTGCAATGATGCTTGGTTCAGTTACACCAATTTATATAGCGCCTGAATATGACAGTTCGTTTGGAGTGTCTTCGTTAATGCTGCCTTCAACTGTTGAAGAGGCTATTAAGAATAACCCTGATGCAGTTGGAGTTGTTGTAACGCGCCCAAACTACTATGGTTTGTGCTCTGATATTCGTGCAATTTCTGACGTGGTTCATTCTTATAACAAAATTTTAATAGTCGACGAAGCTCATGGAGCTCACTTAAAATTTTCCTCCAAGCTTCCGTGCAGTGCATTAGATGCGGATGCTGATGTGTGTATTCAAAGTGCTCATAAAACTTTGCCAGCATTGACTCAGGGAGCGTATATGCATATAAAAGGAAACCGGGTTGATGTAGACAAGGTTAAGTTTGTGCTGCGCTTAATTCAAACATCAAGTCCGTCTTATATTATTATGGCCTTTTTAGATATAGCAAGGGCTATAATGGAGAGTTGTGGAGCTGAACTTATAGAAAAGCTACTGGAGAACATTACCTGGTTTGAAAGAATGATCTGTGAGAACACAGGATATAAGATATTGTCAGTCCAACCTTTTTTATCAGGTCATGTGGACAAAACTAGAATTGTTGTTAATGTGAGGAACACCGGAAAAACCGGTTTTTTTGTGGAAAAAATTCTCAGAAGTCAGTTTAATATACAGGTTGAAATGGCGGATATGTACAATATAGTTTGCATTTCTACTATAGCCGACGGAATGAAAGAATTTGAAAGGCTTTATTGTGCTTTAAAAGAGATAGAAAAGCAGTTCAATAATTCTTCAAAATTACCCGATATTAATGTAAGAGAAGTTAATATACCTTTGCAGGAAGTTGCCTTGGATAAAATAATGCAATGCAACTACAAAAAGCAAAACTTGGCGGAATCTGTAGGTAAGGTGAGTAGAGGAATAATTACACCCTATCCTCCAGGAGTTCCGATTGTGTGTCCGGGAGAAGTTATTACAGAGGAAGCCGTTCAATATATAATTAGTGTTATCAAAGCTGGGGGAACTGTAAATGGAGTAACCGATGACGGTGAGATTGAAATTCTTGTTTAAGCCTCAGGGGCTTTAATTGCAGCTGTTGCGGCTATATGGTATAATTCATTAATAACAGTACATCGGAGGATTTTGATGAAAAGAGGGTTATTTATTACAGCAGAAGGAACTGACGGATCAGGGAAAACCACACAAATAAAACTTTTGGAAAGTTATTTAAAAGACAAAGGATTCGAGGTAGTAGTTACCAGAGAACCGGGTGGGACAAACATTGGTGAAAAGATACGGTCAATAATACTTGATCCTGACAATAATAAAATGTCATATATAACAGAAATGATGCTGTATGCATCAGCACGAGCCCAGTTGGTTGGTGAGCTTATAAAGCCGTCCCTTGCGCAGGGAAAGATGGTAATTTGCGATAGATTTGTGGATTCCAGCTATGTATATCAGGGTTTTGGGCGGAATATAGACATTGAATTGATTGAGAAAGTAAACAGTATTGCCCTGGATGGCATAATGCCCGATATAACTTTATTTTTTGATATTGATCCGAGTATTGCCTTGGCAAGGCGAATTCGATCTACCGGTGCCGACAGGATTGAACAAGAGAAGATGGAATTCCATAAAAAAGTGTATGAAGGTTATAAGAAGCTGGTATCGAGGTATCCCGACAGAATTAAAGCTATTGAAAGTAACAGAAGTATAGATGAAATATTCTTGGACGTTAAAGCAAATATTGATAAAATACTGGAGAGATGCTTATGAAAATAAGAGAAGGTTTGAATAGTGCGGCTAACATAGCTGAAGTACCCAGCAGTGAACATAAGAAAACCTCGGATGTTAACAGCAATACTTTCCATAGCCAACTTAGAAAGATAGAGGGGCAAAGCTTAGAAGAACGAATAAAATATTTGGTAGATAAGATTACCGAGCAGGGACAAAAGCTAGCAAAAAAAGTGGATGTAAGGGAATTAAAGATTTATAAAAAGCTTATATCCGAATTTTTGGATGAAGCTTTGAGCAATTCCCGGAAATTTTTAAAAGAGAGCTTTGTTGACCGCAGGGGAAGATATAGGGTATATGCCGTTATAAAAAAGATTAACTCGGAATTAGACGAGCTCACCAAAGATGTACTGAGTACAGAGAGGGATAATCTAAGAATTTTACAGAGAATAGAGGATATAAGAGGATTAATTCTCGATATTACCATGTAATTTAAGGTATGGGGTGTAACGTGAATTTTAACGATATTATCGGACAAAATGAAGTTGTAAACAGCTTAAAGGCTATATTAAAAGAACATTCCACAAGGCATGCTTATATTTTTTCGGGCCCGGAGGGAATTGGTAAAAGGTTGGTTGCAAAGGCTTTTGCTGCTGCATTGCTTTGCAGCGAGCGTGATTCTTTTGAAGCCTGCGGGAATTGCCAGTCTTGCCGGCTTTTTCAAAGTGGTACCAATCCCGATTTTTATGTTTTGGAGGCAGAAGGTACGAGCATTAGTGTTGATGATATCAGAAGGATGCAGCAGGATATCTCCATTAGACCGATGTACTCTGCAAAAAAGGTATATTTAATTGCAGAGGCAGACAAGATGACTGTTCAGGCACAGAATTGTCTCCTTAAAACATTGGAGGAACCACCTGAATATGCTGTTATAATTTTAACTGCTGTAAACGTCAACAGCCTGTTGGAGACTATAAGGTCACGGTGTATTTTATACAATTTCAAAAAAAATACCGATGAGGAAGTAAGAAACTGCATTCAAAAAGTAAAAGGTCATGAATTGACAGGGATTGATTTTATTATTTCCTATGCCGATGGTGTTCCGGGAAAAGCAATTAAATTAATTGAGTCTGAAGATTTTTTGTCAAATAGGGATAAAGCTATTGAAATTATATTAAAGTTGAAAAACTCGAATCTTATAGAAGTTTTTGATGCTTACGGTTTTTTTGAAGAAAATAAAGATAATATAGATTCTATACTGGATATAATGTTAATGTTTTATAGGGATTTGCTAATTGCTAAAGAGACTGGAAAGGAAAATATATTGATTAATTCCGATAAAAAGGATATTATATTAAAGAATGTGGATAAATTTGAGATAAATAAACTCATTAAAAATATAAATGCCATTGAAGAAGCACGTAAAAATATTAAACAGAATGCTAATTATCAGCTGGTTATAGAAGTTATGCTGATGAAGCTTCAGGAGGAATAAATGTAATGGTAAAGATGGTTGGAGTAAGATTTAAGAAAGTAGGTAAGATCTATTATTTTGATCACGGCGATTTAGATATACAGTTAAACGAAAATGTTATTGTTGAGACAGCAAGAGGAATTGAATTTGGGCTTGTTGTTGTTCCTAATACGGAAGTCCCTGAAGAGGAAATAGTTCCGCCTTTAAAAAGGGTTATAAGAATAGCCGATGAGGAAGACAAAAAGCATTATGAGGAGAACACCAGAAAAGAAAAAGAAGCTTTTGATATATGCTTAAAAAAGATAAGTGACCACAAGCTGGAGATGAAGCTGATAGATGTAGAATATACTTTTGACAACAATAAAGTGTTATTTTACTTTACTGCTGACGGAAGGGTAGATTTCAGGGAATTGGTAAAAGACCTTGCGGCGGTTTTTAGGACTAGAATTGAACTTCGTCAAATAGGTGTTAGGGATGAAGCTAAGATGATGGGCGGACTTGGCGTGTGTGGAAGGGTTCTGTGCTGTAATTCCTTTTTAGGTGATTTTCAGCCGGTTTCCATAAAGATGGCTAAAGAGCAAGGCTTGTCGTTAAACCCAACAAAGATATCCGGAGCTTGCGGAAGATTAATGTGCTGCTTAAAATATGAGCAGGAAGCCTATGAGGAAATTCTTACCCGTGTGCCTAAGGAAGGAGCCATTGTTGAAACTCCTGATGGACAGGGGGTTGTTATGGGAATCAGTCTGCTTAAAGAATTGGTAAAAGTAAAACTTGACAATGATAATGAAGCAGATTTGAAAATATATACAGCAAGTCAAGTAAAGGTAATTAAAGATGTTGCGACTCAGGAAGAACTGGAGCCGGATATTGATATTGATGAGCTTAAGCAGCTTGAAGATTAGATTTATAATTAGACAGAATTTTCTTTAAAAAGTTTATTTGGGAAGTTATGCAATTAGATTTGAAGAAATCATTATCAATCATTTACAGGAAATATAGTCTTTCCGGATATAGATTAAGTTATTGAATAACTTGGAGTTTTTTACTATGATGTGGAATAAATGGATTGGTTATGAAAATAAGTCCTAAATTATTAAAAAAAGTTGTTTCATTTCTTTTAAATTGGTGATAAAATAATAAGGCGGTTTGTGTTTTTAAGCTCAATAATTATTAGGAGGTGTACCTAAGATGGCATATTTTATAACTGACGCATGTATTAGTTGTGGCGCTTGTGAACCAGAGTGTCCAGTATCTTGTATTTCAGCTGGTGATAGCTGTTATGTAATTGATGAAAATGCTTGTATAGAATGCGGAGCTTGTGCAAATGTTTGTCCAGTAGATGCTCCTACTCAGAAATAATATTGCTCAATAGGGAGTCTAGTGAGGTAAAACCTTATACAGACTCCTTTTTACTGCACAGATTTAAGGTGCAAATAAATTACCTTAATTAGGGTGGATGGTTTGATTTTGAATATTCAACTTATGGAAGATGAAAGAATAGATGATTTACAATATAAAGGATTAAAAATTATCCAAAAGGATAAAGCATTCCGTTTTGGACTGGATGCTGTCTTACTGGCAAACTTCGCTGATGTAAAAAAAGGCAATTCTGTAATTGACTTGGGTACAGGCACAGGCATTATTTCCATACTTCTTGCAGGAAAAACCGAGGCAAGTTCCATAGTTGGTTTAGAAATTCAGGAAGATATGGCGGAAATGGCTAGTCGAAGTGTGAAAATGAATTGCCTTGAAGACCGGGTCAAAATAGTGTGCGGAGATATAAAGGAAAGCGTTAGTTTATTTGGTGCTTCAAGTTTTGATGTTGTTGTAACCAATCCTCCATATATGAATAGGGGTGGAGGAATTATTAATTTAAGTGATACTAAAGCTATTTCACGGCATGAGATTTTGTGTACACTGGAAGATGTAATTAGATCTGCGTCCAAGCTTTTAGTACCGGGTGGACAGTTTGCGATGGTACATAGACCTGACAGACTGGCGGATATAATTTGGTTAATGAGGAATTATTCCATTGAGCCAAAATATATAAGATTTGTACACCCGTCGCCTTATAAAAAACCAAATCTGATTTTAATCAAAGGCTCAAGGCAAGGACGTCCGCAATTAAAAATGCTGGATCCGCTTTATGTTTATGACGAGAACGGCAAATACTCTAAAGAGATTAATGAGATATATTGTAGAGATGAATGAAGTATATTGTAAAGAGGTAACGGAAATTGAATGACAAAGGAAAACTATATCTAGTTTCAACACCTATAGGAAATCTTGAAGATATAACTTTAAGAGCTATCAGGACACTTAAAGAGGTTGACTTGATTGCAGCAGAGGATACGCGGCAGACTATTAAGCTCTTAAACCATTTTGAAATTAAAAAAAGTCTTGTAAGTTACTATGAGCATAACAAGAAGGAAAAGGGAAATTATCTTATAAATCAGCTTCTGGAAGGGAAAAACATAGCCCTGGTATCCGATGCCGGTACTCCGGGTATTTCCGATCCGGGAGAAGATTTGGTTAAGCTTTGTATTGAAAATGATATTGAAGTTACAGCAATACCTGGACCTGTTGCAGCTGTTACCGGATTGATTGTTTCGGGACTTCCTACAGGGCGTTTTGTGTTTGAAGGTTTTTTGCCTATGAATAAAAGAGCTCGAAAAGAGAGACTGGCTGCACTTAAGGATGAAGTAAGGACAGTGATTTTTTATGAAGCTCCCCATAAACTTATATATACTTTGAAAGATTTATATGAGGTTTTTGGAAATAGAAAGGTTGTATTTGCCAGAGAGCTTACAAAGAAGTTTGAAGAAGTCGTAAGATGCGACCTTGAAACAGCAATTGAGAAATATGAAGAACAGCCTCCTAAAGGGGAGTTTGTGGTTATAGTTGAAGGTATTAGTGAAGAAGAGAAACTGGAAAACCAAAAGAAAGACTGGGAGAATATGAGTATTGAAGAACATTTAAATTTATATATGAAGGAAGGATTTAATAAAAAGGATGCAATGAAGAAAGTCGCTGAAGATAGGAAAATAAGCAAACGAGAAGTGTATAAGGAATTATTGAATACTGGATCTGAATAGTATTTTACAATGAATTCTATGTACAAAAGATAGAACTACATGATTAAAAAATATTGAAGAATATTTTCAAAGGCGATTAAAATGCAGCTAATCGGTAAAATTATATTAGGTAAAATAAAAGGAGCTTGTTTACACAAACTCCAATTATTTTTTAGCAATTATTACTTTTTTAATTCTCTCATACAGTCAGGGCATATGTTTTTGCCTTTGTAAACGGAAACGTCTTTAGCATTACCGCAGAATATGCAAGCTGGCTCATACTTCTTAAGGATGATAGTAGAACCGTCAACATAAATTTCAAGGGCATCCTTTTCAGCAATGTCCAAAGTTCTTCTTAATTCAATAGGTAAAACAACCCTTCCTAATTCGTCAACTTTTCTTACAATACCAGTAGATTTCATCATTGAATCCTCCTTCAAATATTACAGTATTCGACAAACTTTTCATTTTTATAATACCATAAATGCCAATAATAGTCAACAGCTTATTTTAAAAAATTTTTGGAACATAGTAATAATTTGTGGTCAAAATGTAATATAATACTAGCTATTTTAAGCAAAGCATTACAAAAATAGTTTAGAAGCGCTATTTATCATTATGTAAGTTATTTATTAATGTACTCATTATTACACATTATAGTAATATATCCCATAAGAATGTCAGCAATTTACTGGCAATTCCCAAATTAGTAGAGTAATCGAAATGATTATAACTACCTTAAAAAATTAAAAAAGTTTCTAGTGAAGCAACGAAATGTTGCTGTAATAATATCCCACATAAAATTGCGAATTAAATAATAATTAAATAATATATTTAAAAAATAATTTAAAAAACCAAAGAAGAATAGTATATACACTTAATAAGCTTCATATAAATTATTTAGGTTAAGGTAGTTCTTTGAAACTGCCTTATATATAAAATATATGAGTGTATGAGGTTTTATATTGCTTAATTATATTTGGTTCGGAATGTTGGTTTTCGGTATAATTGTAGGTATTTTAAATGGAAGAGTGGACGCTGTTACACAAGCCATTGTAGATTCTTCAAAAAGTGCTATTGAACTGAGTATTGGCTTGCTAGGGATAATGTGCCTTTGGACCGGATTAATGGATGTAGCCGAAAAAAGCGGAATTATCAGCATGATTTCAAGAGCAGCAAGACCTGTACTAAAATTCTTGTTTCCCGGAATACCAAAGAATCATCCTGCATTGGGAACCATTGTTATGAATCTTGTAGCAAACTTTTTAGGCTTGGGCAATGCAGCCACCCCACTAGGTCTAAAAGCTATGGGAGAACTGCAGAAATTAAACAGGAAAAAGGATACTGCAACCAATGAAATGAGTATGTTTTTGGTATTGAATACATCCTGTATACAATTAATTCCTGCCACAATTATTGCACTCCGCTCAGCAGCAGGTTCGGAAAATCCGACAGTGATTATAGGCCCAATATGGTTTGCTTCTATTTGCGCAACTACTGCAGGTATAATTGCTATGAAAATTTTTTCTGCCTTTGGAAGGGATAAGGTGAGTTAGTGTATGAATATTGTGTCTTTTATGTCTTCCTATGCTATTCCTATAATTTTTCTTTTTATTTTAGCGACCGGAATGTATAAAGAAATTAAGGTATATGATGTTTTTGTTGAAGGAGCAAAGGAAGGAATAAGCACTGTAGTAAGGATTATTCCGGCCTTAGTTGGGCTTATGGTGGCAATAGGTGTGTTTCGTGCATCGGGAGCTCTTGATTTAATTGTATATGCCTTAAAACCTGTTACTTCTTTTTTAAGAATACCCTCTGAGACTGTTCCTATGGTAATCTTAAGGCCTATTTCAGGTAGTGCATCTTTAGCAGTTCTGTCCGATATCCTTAAAACTTACGGTGCCGACTCCTTTATAGGAAAACTTGCTTCAACTCTTATGGGAACTACTGAAACTATTTTCTATACTCTTGCCGTATATTTCGGTTCTGTGGGAATAAAAAAAATAAGGTTTACCCTGGTTGCAGCTTTAATAGCGGATTTTGTTGGCATTATTGCAGCTGTATGGATTTGCACTTTTCTCTTTGGAGGATAATTTATACGGTCAATAATTTCACATCGCAGGTTTAAAAGGTATCTTATTACCCAAAAAAATTAAATTCCTTGAAAAACGGGTAATATATATGTATATTAATATTAAAGTGTGATTGATAATAATATAGAGGAGGATATTTAATGGGAAATAACACATTTTATATAACAACGCCTATTTATTACCCCAGCGATAAATTACATATAGGACATTCATATACAACTGTTGCCGCTGATGCTATAGCTCGATATAAAAGACTTAAAGGTTATGATGTAATGTTTCTTACAGGAACCGATGAACACGGGCAGAAAATTCAGAGAAAAGCTGAAGCTAAAGGTGTTACTCCAAAGCAATATGTGGATGAAATAGTTGATAGCATAAAAGAACTGTGGAAACTTATGAAAATAACCAATGACAAGTTTATAAGAACTACCGATAAAGAACATGAGCAAACAGTTCAGAAGATTTTTAAAAAGCTTTATGATCAAGGTGATATTTATAAGAGTGAGTATGAGGGATGGTATTGCACTCCCTGTGAATCTTTCTGGACAAAGACTCAATTGGTTGACGGTAAATGTCCTGACTGCGGAAGAGAGGTAGAGCTTACTAAAGAGGAAAGCTATTTTTTTAGATTGTCCAAGTATCAGGACAGACTTATTAAATTTATTGAAGAAAATCCCGATTTTATTCAGCCGGTGTCAAGACAGAATGAAATGTTAAACAATTTCTTAAGACCGGGGTTAGAGGATTTGTGCGTATCTAGGACAACCTTTAACTGGGGAGTTCCAGTTAGTTTTGATGACAAACATGTGGTTTATGTGTGGATAGATGCCCTATCTAACTATATTACAGCTTTAGGATACTTGTCGGAAAATGATGCCGACTATAAAAAATATTGGCCTGCCGATGTGCATTTGGTAGGTAAAGAGATAGTAAGATTCCATACAATTATTTGGCCTGCAATGTTGATGGCTTTGGGTGAACCGCTGCCAAAGCAGGTATACGGACATGGCTGGCTCCTTTTGGAGGGCGGCAAGATGTCAAAGTCCAAAGGAAATGTGGTTGACCCTGTGATATTGGTTAATAAATATGGAGTTGATGCCATAAGATATTTCCTTTTAAGGGAAGTTCCCTTCGGTTCTGATGGAGTTTTCTCCAATGAAGCACTGATAAACCGAATTAATTCTGACCTTGCCAATGACTTGGGAAATTTGGTCAGCAGAACCGTTACAATGATAGATAAGTATTTTGGCGGTGTAATGCCTGAAGAGAGGGAAGCAGGCGATTTTGATGAAGATTTGAAGAAAATTGTTATGGAAACACCAACTAAGGTTGAACAGCTTTTGGATAAATTGCAGTTTAGTTCGGCTCTTAGTGAAATATGGAAAGCTATATCCAGAACCAATAAATATATAGATGAAACAATGCCTTGGAAGCTGGCTAAGGACGAGTCAAATAAAGCAAGGCTTGCAGGGGTAATATATAATCTTGCTGAGAGCTTAAGGATTATATCTGTTCTTTTGCAGCCGTTCATGCCTGAAACTCCCGAAAAGATATGGCAGCAGTTGGGCATTGAAGATAAGAAGATTATTGAATGGGAAAGTACAAAGAGTTGGGGACTATATCCTGTTCGAGCAAAGGTAAACAAGGGAGATGTTATTTTCCCGAGAATAGACATTAAAAAGGAAATGGAAGAGTTGGAGAAACTCACAGCTCAGCAGACTGAGAATAAAGAGCAAAAAGATGAAACTAAGAAGCAAAAAGAAGAACAAAACAGTTCAGACGGATATATTACCATTGAAGACTTTGCCAAAATTGATTTGAGAGTAGCCAAAGTACTGGAAGCAGAAAAGGTGGAAGGTGCCGACAAGCTTCTTAAACTGAAACTGGAAATGGGAGAAGAAATAAGGCAGGTAGTTTCGGGAATTGCCAAGCATTATTCCCCTGATGAGTTGATAGGTAAATATGTTATATTGGTAGCCAATTTAAAACCGGTGAAATTAAGAGGTATTGAATCCCAAGGTATGATATTGGCAGCTTCTAATGACAAAGAATTGGTTCTTGCGACTTTGGATAAGGCTATCGAGAGTGGGGCTAAAGTCAGATAGTGGTGAAAAGTTTTAGATAATTGCAAAAATATAGCGAAAGTTGGGAGTAGAAATGCTTTTTGATACACATGCACACTACGATGATGAAAAATTTGCCGAGGATAGGTATGCGGTTATTGAAAATGCACACCAAAGCGGAGTGTCGTATATTATCAATGCTGCCACTAATATAAAATCTTGTGAGGATAGTCTTGCCCTTGCCCATAGATATGAATATATGTATGCAGCGGTAGGAATTCATCCTCATGAGGTTGGGGATATTGATGATGATACCTTAGATAAAGTTGCCCTGTTTGCAAAAGATGACAAGGTTGTTGCCATCGGGGAAATAGGGCTTGACTATTACTATGATACAGCTCCCCGTGAAATTCAAAGGCACTGGTTTGCTCAGCAAATAGACCTTGCTCGGGAGTTAAAGATGCCTATTATAGTTCATGACAGGGAAGCGCATCAAGATTCTATGGAAATAATCAAACAGCATAAGGCAAATGAGGTAGGTGGAGTTTTCCACTGCTACTCGGGAAGTGTAGAAATGGCAAAAGAATTACTTAACCATAATTTTTATATATCGGTAGGGGGATCACTGACTTTTAAAAATGCAAAAAAGTTGGTTGAAGTGGTTAAGTGGATTCCTATGGACAAGCTTTTAATCGAAACCGATTGTCCCTATCTTACGCCAGAACCGCATCGAGGAAAGAGGAATGATTCCAGTTATGTAAAGTTTGTGGCAGAAAAAGTTGCAGAAATAAAGGAGATAAGTTTCGAAAAGGTGGCAGAGATTACGTTAAATAATGCAAAGAAACTATTTAAGATATAGTTTGCAGGTCTTGAATTATATTAAATTTTATGTCTTTGATTGCAGTTTGGCTGTGTAAAATTACATAAAGACTTTCGCAAAAATTATTTCCGTGTCATATATTGATAATGAATGCTCTAGAAATTAAGACCGGAGATAATTTTTTTATGGGTATTACCTTTATATACTACAGATATACCCTATACAATTTATGTTGTAAAGGGTGCAACTCCCTGTTATTTGTACATATCTAGCAAGTAAGATCCGGAAACGGACACTTACCCTTTCAAGGGACTTGATAGGCTTTGTTACATAATTTTGAGATATAATATGCTTTTTGGATAGTTTAAAGAGGCGTTGTTAAAGGTTTGACAGATAGATGGTGATTTAAGACAGTCCTCTTTTATTTCCGATTCAGCACTAAGGATAGAAATGTCAAATGTTTTTTGTTCTGGAAATGAATAAATATATTTATGCGTGTATAGGATATAAATTATAGGGGCAGTAATAGGCAGTATAGCCATAGTTTCCCAGTAAATTTGACAAGGAAAACAATTTAACTTAAAATATCCATGAGTCCCTTTAATATTTTTGACAGGAGGAGTTGCATGTTATTACCGCTTGCAGAAAATATTAAAAGGTATTTTTCAAAAAAGAGAGTGACAGTTACGTTATTGACAATAATAGCAACAGTAATATTTGGAGTATTTATTTTTTTTGCGTTTAGTACAGATGTTGTAATTGATTACAACGGTACTCAGGTTACTGTTAAAACAATGAGAAATACCGTAAAAGATGTACTTTTACAAAAAGGTATAGTAGTTAACGAATATGATTATGTTAGTTTGCCGCTAGATACGAAGTTAATAAGAAATAAAACAACTAAAATACATATAAAATCGGCAGTACCTGTAAAGGTTTTTGCTGACGGTAAGGAAACTACTATAATGACCAGCAAAGATACTGTTGAGGAGGCGTTGAAGAACAGTTCAATCGGCTTGGGTGATCTCGACAGAATAGAAGGTGCAGACCGAAATGACAAAATTTATAAAGATATGAGTATCAAGGTTGTGAGGGTTAGACAGGAAGTGGTAACTAAAAATGAGATCATACCTTATGAAATTGACAGAAGAGCAAACAACTCAATGGATCAAGGTGTAGAGCAAGTAGTAAGTAAAGGCAAGAACGGTGTGTGTGAAAAGACCTATATGGTGGTGTATGAAGATGACAAGGAAGTGGAAAGAAAACTTATATCTGATACCGTTGTTAAAGAGCCTGAAAAGGAAATAGTGGAGTATGGTACTATAGCAACCTATACTGTATCAAGAGGAGAGGTTATCCGATTCAAAAAGGTACTTGAGATGTCGGCAACTGCTTATACTGCATCCTATAAGGATACAAAAAAGACTCCCGATCATCCCCAATTTGGAATTACCTATACCGGTGTTAGGGTTAAAAAGGGAGTTGTTGCCGTTGACCCGAAGGTTATACCTTTAGGTACAAGGCTGTATATCGAAGGATTGGGAGACACTCCCGATTACGGATATGCAGTTGCAGCAGATATAGGTAGTGCTATAAAAGGAAATAAAATCGACCTATATATGGAAACTCAGGCTGAAGCCGATAAATTTGGACGCAAAAAAGTAAGAGTATATGTACTTTACTAATTTAAAAAAAACGTTGCAGTTTAGATACAAAAGCAAAAAATATAATAAGCATAGGAATTTTATATTTTAAAAAAGTGCATTTTATAAATATGTATGAATTATGAGATGCACTGAAAAATAAATAATAGTTTGGTTATAATAGAAAGGGACTTATGTTGAGCCGGGAGTATTTGTCCCGGCTGTTTTTATTAATTTTGTTTAGGGCGAAGTAAATTAAACCGATAACTTGAAGGATTTTGATATGTTTCTTATAAATGACGTTAAAATGTTGAAACTTTACAATTTGGGTTTGGAGTTGTAGAAATGGGATTGAATACGAAAGAAATTATTAAAAAGTATGGAATCAAATTGACAAAATCATTAGGTCAAAACTTTCTTACCGACGATAATGTGGTATCACGTATTGTGGATACTGCAGAAATTACTAAAGGTGATATGGTTATTGAAATAGGACCGGGAATCGGAAGTATGACTGCAGAACTTGCTTCTAGAGCAGGTAGGGTTATAGCTGTTGAAATTGATAAACACCTTATACCGGCTTTAGAAGAAAATCTTAAAGCCTTTTCAAATGTTGATATAATAAATCAAGATATTATGAAAGTTAATGTTAAGAATATAGCAAATAACAAACAGAATATGAAGTTGAAAGTTGTGGCCAATTTGCCCTATTATATAACTACTCCGATTATTATGAAGCTTTTGGAAGAGGAAGACAATGACATAGAATTAATGGTTTTTATGGTGCAAAAAGAGGTTGCACAAAGGATGGTTGCTAAGCCGGGAGGAAAGGACTATGGCGCTTTATCGGTTGCAGTCCAGTACTATGCACAGCCGGAAAAGGTTTTCGATGTACCTCCCCATTGTTTTATACCACAGCCGGAAGTTGATTCGACTATTGTGAAGCTAAAAAGGAATACAACGCCGCCTGTGACTTTAAAGGATAAAGAAATGTTTTTTAAAGTTGTGAAGGCAGCCTTTGGGCAAAGAAGAAAAACTTTGCTAAATGCTTTAAGCAATTTCTCAGCGTTAAATAGAACAAAAGAAGAGGTTCGGGAAATACTAAGAGCCATTAATATAGATGAAAATGTAAGAGGGGAGACCCTTTCAATAGAGCAGTTTGCTGCTTTATCCAATGAGTTTTCCAAAAAAGAAATGTAATTTAGACCTAAAAGATTCAAAGTTTTAAACCGATATATAATTAATTTCTAATAAACCGTTTATGTGTAAATATTTATAAACGGTTTATTTTTTTTTGCTCAATCATATATATAGATATGAGTGCAATGAAGTTGTAACAGGGAGGAGACTTTTAATTTAATAAATTGTTAATTTTGTAAAGGAGGGGTTGAGAAAAATGGACAGCAAATTTAAATACCAACGGAGTTTTCTTATATTTGATGAGGAAGACAGCGGTTTTGGAACTGAGCAAAAACCTTCAGGACATGTAAAAATTGAAATAAAAGAGGGAAAAGGAAAACTCTTTTGTCAGGTGAGCAATTTATCTGATGATAATGGAAAAATCCAATATAAACTTTTTCTTATAAAATCCGATGAGTATAAAGCTGTTCCGGTACTGGTGGGGAATATTGAATTGGAGCGAAACAGGGGTGACTTGGAGTGGACCTTTGATCCATATAACATTAACAAGACAAACCTTTCGATTGATAAATTCAATGTAATTGCAGTATTAGCCACTTATGCAGACAAGGAAAACAGCTACGTTATTTGTCCTTTAGCTGCCTATAAGAATGGCAAAGTAGAATGGAGGCAGCAACTAAGTAAAGCTTTGCAGCAGGAAAAATCTAATGGGAAGGTGCTAAAACAAATCCAAGAAAATGACGATATAGCTAACAAAATTAACAACGGGAATTCTGAAGCTGTAGATAAAAAAGATGAAACTATTAAAAATGAGCAGGTTGAAGCCGGCAGCGAAGAAATTTTCTCTGAAGAAAATAATTCTACCGACAAGCAAAAAACGGATATCTTGCCAAAAATAAATACTGAAACCGATGATGATCCCAAGGTGGATATGGAAGACTCTATTGAACCGGTTGAAAAAAATCTGGAGGAGAATACAGCAAGTAATGAATCGAAACCTGCGGAAGAAGAAATTACCGAAGTAGAAAATGTTAACGAAGAGTCTGTTGAAGAAGAAATTAATGAAGAAAAAACTTCGCAGGAAAATACTGCGGAAGAAAATGTTATACAGGAAGATATTGCTCAAGAAAAGCAGAAAAAAGAGAAAAAAATTCAGTCAACAGGTAAAAGTTATTCTTCTTATGATGGAAGTAAGCTTTTTGACATGTATGCTGATAATGCTAATGACAACATGGATTTGAATACAAACTGTATGAACTGTATATTTAACAATAACAAAAAGGCAGATAAGCCTCAAATAAAAGAGTTTAATTCTGAAGAACTGCACAGGCAATTGGATTCAACTTTTGAAAGATATTCGCCGTTTTTAGTTAAAAGGACAGACTATACTTGGTGGAAGGTTACAAGTCCCGTTCATCTGAATAATATACTCTACAGTTTTGGAATACAGATTCCTTTTCTGTTTAATCCTTTGGTGCTAATTGCTCACAATAAATATAATCACTTAATTGTCGGGATTTACCGAGACGATATCCGACAGAAGGATTACATCGTGTGCGGAGTTCCGGGAGTATATTGGGTGGATGAAAAACCCTTTGGAAATGCTTGCCGGTGGGCGCAAGTTGAGGGGAATACGCCTACATATGGTGCGTTTGGTTATTGGATTGTTTATATAAATCCAAAGACGGGTAAAGTATTAGCTATAGATGAATAAGTTTGATAATTAACGCTTTAAAACATAATTAAAAATATTAGATTTGTCTTTGGAATGGAAGTTTATGTGATGGCCTTTTAATATGAGCAGTGTTATTATTAAGCTTGGCTAACGAAAATTTTAAATAATCAAAACAAAAGATGAGGAGGATAATTTATGGCTATTGAATGGAGAACCAGCTATGAAATAGGTATAAAGCAAATAGACATGCAGCATAAAGCGCTTTTTGATAAAATTAATGATCTATTAGAGGCATGCAATTCCCAAAAGGGTAAGGAAGAAGTTATTAATACTATTAATTTTCTTGGGGATTATGTTGTAACACATTTTAGTGATGAAGAAAAGCTGCAGAGAGAAAGTGGATATCCTGAATATGCCAATCACAAAGCAGCCCATGATAAATTCATCAAGGATTATGAAAACTTAAAAGCGAGATTTGAGCAGGAAGGTGCTAGCTTAAATTTTGTAATTACGGTAAACAAAGTTGTAATAGATTGGCTTATTAAGCATATAGGCAGCGCAGATAAGGCCTTTGGGGATTATATTAAAGCTAAAGAATAAAAAGGCTTGAATTTCAAAGAGTAAACATCTTTATGAAATAATGAACAAAAGACGGCTATAAGCGGAAAAAGATTTTACGCCAGTAGCCGTTTAATTTTTATTTTAGTTAAGGGAAAGAATGGATAAAAATATACCTTTGAATAAATAAGTATGATATAATTGTAATGAAGTTTATAATAGGGAGGGAAAAAGTATATGGAAAACTATAATGGCTTCGATTATGACAATGGTGCGTTAGAGAGAAAAGCAGCCCTTTCAGCCCAAATGGCAAGAGTTTTTGGCTGGATGTTTATCGGATTGCTTGTTACCGGACTTACTGCCTTGTATGCTGCTTCAAGCGAAGTTATGCTGAGAATGTTATATTCTGGCAGATTTACTTTCTTTGGTTTTCTGATTCTTGAGCTTGTTTTTGTTTGGTTTATTTCTAGAAGGGCTTTGGACTTGGAATATGGTGCGGCAGCGGCAGCGTTTATAATGTATTCAGTACTTAATGGAATAACGTTGTCTGTTATATTTTTGGCTTATACATCAAGCTCGATATATTTAACATTTTTTATGACAGCAGCTTTCTTTGGCTTTATGTGCGTATATGGTCTGGTGACCAAAACCGATTTAACTTCTTTAGGATCTATACTTTTAATGGGGTTAGTAGGGCTCATTATTGTATCGATAGTTAACATTTTCCTTAGAAGTTCTTCTTTTGATTGGATAGTATCCATTATAGGTGTTGCAATTTTCCTCGGCCTTACAGCCTATGACAGTCAAAAAATCAAGGAAATAAGCGTGTACTATACAGGAACCGAAAAGGAAAGAAATATAGCCATTGTTGGAGCGCTTACTATGTATCTCGACTTTGTTAACTTATTCTTATATATATTAAGAATATTAGGTAGAAGAAAATAGCTATTATTTTATTTATCGTAATAGTTTCTATGTTGTAAAACCGGTAGCATTAACAGTGTTATCGGTTTTTTTATAGAAAGACTGAATTGCCAGTTGGGTATGTGTATAATTAAGAATAGATGAGTTTATAGGGGGACAGATATGAGGAGAAAAGTTCTCTTACCAGGTATATTAATAATTTTTTGCTTATCCATTGTTTTTAATTTTTACTTGGGTGTATTTTTCCCTGTTTCAACCGAGGCGGCTTCTTTTGCCAATGGTGCCGATGTAAGCTGGCTTCCCCAGATGGAAGCTAAAGGGTATAAGTTTTATGACGATTATGGCGTACAAAAGGATTGCCTCCAGATATTAAAGGAACATGGTATAAATTCCATACGCCTTAGGGTATGGGTTAATCCTTCGAATGATCCGTATAGTGGTCACTGCAGTAAAGACGAAGTGGTGGAAATGGCAAAACGCTGCAAGAATATGGGCTTTAGAATCATGATTAATTTTCACTATAGTGACTCGTGGGCAGATCCCGGGAAACAGTATAAGCCTTCCGCATGGGCAAATCATAGTACTAATCAGTTGTATACCGATATTTATAATCATACCTATGATGTGTTAAGTGCGTTGAAAGCCAACGGTGTTACACCGGAGTGGGTACAGGTAGGAAACGAAACCAACAATGGTATGCTATGGGAAGACGGAAAGGCGTCCGTTAATATGAGAAACTTTGTGTGGATGATAAACAGTGGATATGATGCGGTAAAAGCAGTATTTCCTGAAACAAAGGTAATTGTTCATTTGTCAAACGGGTATGATAACAGTTTGTTCCGATGGATGTTTGACGGATTGAGAAACAATGGTGCAAAGTTCGATGTAATAGGTATGTCTCTATATCCTGATCCCGATAACTGGTGGACATTAAACAATCAGTGCCTTTATAACATGAATGATATGGTTTCAAGATACGGAAAAGAAGTTATGATTTGTGAAGTGGGGATGGATAGTACTGCTGCAAGTGCTGCAAAGGAGATGATTACAGACTTGATAAAAAAGGTTGCCTCTGTTTCTGGCGGAAAAGGACTTGGGGTATTTTATTGGGAACCTCAATGCTATAATTGGGCCGGTTATGGAAAAGGTGCTTGGAATGCAAATGGAAGACCTACAATTGCTCTGGATGCTTTTTTGAGTAATAACAGCGGTTTGCCGACATCGACGCCTACATCAACATTGCCTCCTACACCGGGTAGTCCTACTCCAAAACCATCGGACGACGAATTTGTTTATGGGGATATCAATGGAGATAAATATGTAAATTCAATTGATTTTGCATTGCTCAAAAGCTATCTTCTTGGTTTTAGCAAGGAGTTTCCTTATGAGAAGGGTATAAAGGCTGCGGATGTAAATTGTGACAACACGGTGAATTCGATTGACTTTGCTATTTTGAAAGGTTATTTGTTAGGTATTTTTAATTATCTGCCGGTAAGTGCGCCATAAGGTTATTTTTAATAACAATTGTACTTTTTATATTATTATACTATTATTAAAATATATGATTGAAGGAACTGTAGATCATTTGTAAATGTGGATTTAAGATAGACATTAAGGCTGTAATTTCTGAAAACTATAAGTTTATACCATTGAGATTTCCTGTATATAGTTTGAATAAGGATAATCTCAATAAATAATATATAGAAAATTTAGTAGAGGTATAGAACAATGAACAACAATCTTAGACGTTTTTTTAGAGCTATTTTCAGTAAACCTAACATAGTAATTGCTTTAGGTACTATAACATTAGCAGCTATTTTTCGCAATATTGCAGTTATAATACTGGGATTGGGAGGAGTACTGTTTTTCTTCTCATTTTTAGTAGGTTTATTGTCCGGAAAGAATTCGGAGGCATTAGGAAGCAGCAATTTAAATGAACTTTGCAAGGTACGGGATAAGCTTACACCAATAATTAAGAATATTGATCAGGTTTTGACAAATCTTAAGCGAAAATCAACAGACAACAGTAAATATTTAATTATATCAAGATTTATGGAGGAAGTAGTAAACTTTGAAGCTGTAATACCTGATATTGTTGCAAGCTATAGAAAGAGTTCTGAGTTTTTACGCGGAAAAGAAGGAAAAATAAAGTCGGAAATAAGTATGCTGCAGAATAAATTACGAAATGTTTCAGGGGATAATGCAAAAGAAACATATCAAAAAGCCCTTGAGGAGAAGCAACGTACATTGGAAGAATTAGACGGTATAAAAAGTAATTTGGATGAATGCGAATCCAAACTGCATTTTATTTTAAGTTCACTTCAAAGGATAGAAGCTATAATTGAAGCGTCAGAATTGAAGGAACAGATGAGTGAAGAAGAAAACAGGGATCTTAATCAAAATATAGAAGCGTTTTCCGAAAGTATAAGGGATATTTCAAAATTGATGGAATTGAGATGATTTTGACTATCCAAAAGGGTGACCAAATATAATACAGTATGAAAGCCGTGGCATTGTAAAGAATATAACCGGGCTTGTTCGCTCAAAATGCTTTTACAATGCCATCGGAAATGTTGGACATAAACAGTATAGAAATACTAATATATTCCAACTGAGGCATACTTTAATGTAAAACTGTTGATATATTATTAAAATTTCTTACTGGAAAATTCTATTCTTAAACAAATACAATTTACCAATCTCCAGTATAGGGTTTTTTAGGTATAATGAAACAGCAAAGAAAATATGCCAATACTGTAGTCCCAAAAGACACAAAAGTAAGTAACACACAAATAATCCTAATAATAGTGGAGTCGATACCGAAATATTCTGCTATACCTCCACATACGCCTTCTATTTTTTTATCTTTATCGGACAGATATAATTTTTTCATTCTCAAAACACCTCTTAACTGTTTTATTTATATTATAGTATACGTTTATTTGGATAATGTGTCTGATTAAAAATCAAAACAGAATAAATATAGTTTAAGAGGAAGAAGTATGACTGTGGTTATAAGTCTTAACTAGTAAGTATTATTGACAAAACCTGTGTGTTGCTATATATTGACATGGGGAATGGCGTATTTTGTACATTTTATATTGCATTTTAATACTATACAATGTATGTCTATTTAAGGTAAACTTTTTAGTGCTCAAAGTCAGGTTGGTTCTTTAATGATAGCCCGCTTGGTATTTCTAATTTGAGATCATGAGTTTGCCTTATGAGTTCATAGCATACAAATTGCCAGGTTTTGGAACGTCTGAACTAAGGCATGATAGAGAGCTAAATTCCTGTTTTTAAATTTTGCTAATGTTGTCAAAGAAGATTTTTATTATTCCTAGTGGGAAATTAATTTAAAGATGTTTCTTAACTGCAGGAATGATACTTTATGGCTTTAATCAATCCGTCCTGTAAGTATAAATGCAGGGCGGTTGTTTTGTGTGGTATCAGGACTTTAAATGCTGCTTAAATACTTCAACGAGATTCAAGGTGTTTTGTAAACTTATTTTTAACAGCCGGCAACAGGTTAAAAACTTTTAATTAAGAATGGATACCAAATTATTTGTTTTCGCGAATTTTTATTATGAAGGGAGCAGGATGTAGTTGAAAGTAAACCTTTCGAAGTTTGGTAAGAACAGATGGGGGGATAAGTCTTCTAATGATCAATTTATTTCTACGCTTAAACTTATAAAAGAAGGCGATAACCTTTTAAGAGAAGAGTTTTTAGCAAAGTATACTCCTTTCATATTGAAAATTGCATCAAATATTACCGGAAAGTATATTGATATAAATAATAGTGATGAATATAGCATTGTATTATCGGCTTTCAACGAAGCAATAGATTCCTATGACTTGACAAAAAATTATAACTTTCTTTTGTTTAGCGAACATGTTATAAGAAAACGTTTGATTGATCATATGCGGAAAAGTAAAGTAAATAAGGAAATTCCTTTTTCATACTTTGAAGATGAGAGTGAGTTTCTGGAAAAGTATGTACATTCTGCTCATGATAGAAGTTTTGAAGATGTTGAGCAGATAGACGAAATTATTGAATATAAGGAAACTCTGAAAGATTTCGGAATAAGTTTAGAGGATTTGATTTTAAATGTACCCAAACATAAGGACTCAAGGGAATTATGTCTTAGAATAGCTTCGATTCTTGCCAATGATGAGGAACTTTTCGGATTATTGAATAAATATAAAAATATTCCACGAAATGACCTCAAGAAAAGAGCAGGTGTTCATGGAAGAACTATAGGAAGGCATAGAAAGTATATTATTGCAGTATGCCTAATTTTAAAGAGCAACCTTGAGATCTCAAAGAGTTATTTGAGTATTACCGAGAAAGGAGGGGAAAAGGATGAATAACTATGGAATTGTGTATGATATAAAAAGTGATAAAGCTGTTGTTTTAACTGAAGATGGCAATTTTGTTATGATACGCAGACGTGAAGATATATTTTTGGGCCAGCAGATAGCCTTTGATGATAAGGACGTCTGCCGTCTCACAAAAAAACAATACAAATTGGCGTCTATAGGAATAGGCCTAGCGGCTGTATGTGCTTTAATATTTGGACTTTTGAGAATAATGCCGGTAAATACAGAGATATATGGATATGTAGCTGTTGATATAAATCCAAGCATGGAATTTGCTATTGATAAGAATTATAAAGTAGTAGAAGCGATTGCTTTTAATGACGATGCAGCGAAATTGATTAACGACATTAATGTAACCCATAGACCCATTGAGGTCGTGATAGTTGAGATTATAAAAGAATCGAAAAAACGTGGTTACATTAAGGCAGAAGAAAGAAACGATATTTTAATTTCTGCTTCTTTAAAGAACGTAAATAAGGAGACTGGGACAAACGGTAATTCCAGCTTTTCGGATATAGACAAATTGCTTAATGAAATAGAAAGAGAAATAGAGGGGCTTGACAGTCACATTGATGGAAAAATAGTAAGTTTAACTTCTGAGGTTAGGGAGGCATCCCGTAAGCATGATATTTCAATGGGAAAATATGATTTGTACCTTAAATTGAATAAGTTGGGAAAAACTATAACAATAAATGAAATAAATACAATGAAAATATCCGATTTATTAAAAATTATTGAGGAAAAAGATTTTGAAAAGTCTGCTCATGACGGTAAAGAAGCTGAAGGTGATGCGGTTGCTTCATCGATGACGGAAGAAATAACAGATCCGGAACAAACTCCGAAGGACATTGAGACACCAACTCCAATATCTACATTAATTAAATCACCTTTAGACAATGAAGATAAGGAAGAAGTGTCTAATGATTCTACCAAGCTGACCAAAGATTCTAATCGTCAAAATATCTCTGAGGGAGACAGAATACTTAAGCTAAGGCATTACAACATGGAACAGGCTGTTAATAGTAAAGCGATACGTTGGGATTTTGTTATTGAAAATACCGGTAATGCAGATATTGATTTTAGGAATGTGAAAGTAAGGTATTATTTCAAAGATAATTATAATAATAAAGATATCAATTTCTTTGTATATTTTTACAGTTTAGGGGACGAAAAGGTTGATGTTAAAGGAAAGATTTATAGTGCTAAACAATCCGATTCCTCAAGTAAATATGTTGAAGTGACTTTTGAAACGGGCAGCATACCTCCGGGAGAATCTGCTTGGGTTTTTGGTGCAATTTCAAGGGAGGATTGGACTGAATTTAATCAGGAAGATGATTGGTCATTCCTGCAAGGTATTTCGGATTTTTCCTATTGGGATAGGATGACTGTGTATGTTTCCGATAAACTTGTATGGGGCATTGAACCTTATTAAAGGATGTGCAAATAATTAGGAACATTATGGTTAAAGTATTTCTTGAAAAAGGCAGAGGTAAGTGATATTATAATATTATAAGGTATTATTAAGTATGCGATATTTATTGAAAAAAGGGTTGTGTTATCTTATTGGATGAATTCTTTATAAAGTAAGATGCGGAAAATTTGATAAAAAATTTTTTCTTTAATGCCCCCTAAAAAATTAGGACATCATCGAATAGATATAAAGAATAAAGATGAATATTATTAAAATTTTTTAACAAATAGAATAAACGACTTCTATCTTTTTATCGGATATATTTTTTGGAGGTGCACATTAGAAATAAAGAAATTTTATATAGGATAATGAAATAAGTTTACTTAGTTCAATTTGTAGTATTTAATTTTGTATGTTACTTGTAGTGTATCTTTAGAAATTCATTTCACAAGCATCTCACCAATTCTTTGTTGTATCTGAAGTGACACCCTATATTATCTGCAATAATAACGAATAGCTTTGTGTTTTAATTAAGTTAATTTGTTAACTTAATTTATAATTTTAAATTTATAGAAGTTCATTATATTCCAGGAGGTGAAAGTGGTACTAGAACGATAAAAGACTGCACTTTGATTGACTTAATAGTTATGTCATAAAGTGTAAGGCCTTTTTGGTCAGTTTGTCCTATAATGCTTTTGTAAAATGTCTATTTTACAAAGGTTTAGGAGTAATTATTAGTTTTTTGATTTCTGAAGGGAGGATATTGAAAACATGAAAAGAACCGCAATGTTTTTGTTGGCTTTTGCTTTATTAACAACATCAACTATAAAGCCAGTAGCCAAGGTTGACGCGGCATCAGACACTTTTAAAGACAGATTTAATTACATGTATAACAAAATTCATGATCCGTCTAGTGGATACTTTGATTCGGAAGGTATACCTTATCACTCAGTTGAGACACTGTGTGTTGAGGCTCCTGACCATGGTCATGAATCAACCAGTGAAGCTGCAAGTTATTATGCTTGGTTGGAAGCTGTGAACGGAAAACTTAACGGAGATTGGTCTGGTTTGTCACAAGCTTGGAATATAGTTGAAAGATATTTTATTCCATCAGATTCAATCCAGAAGGGTTTGGACAGATATAACCCATCTTCTCCAGCTGGTTATGCTGATGAGTTCCCTCTTCCTGATTACTATCCTGCAACAATTCAAACAAACGTTACTGTTGGAAGAGACCCTATTCACCAAGAACTTGTATCTGCATACAATACCTATTCAATGTATGGTATGCACTGGTTGGTAGACGTTGACAACTGGTATGGTTTCGGAACAGGAACTAATTGTACATTTATAAATACATATCAGAGAGGCGAGCAGGAATCAGTTTTCGAAACTATTCCGCATCCGTCAATTGAAGAGTTTAAATACGGTGGAAGACAAGGATTCTCCGATCTGTTTACTGCAGGAGAAACTCAACCGAAATGGTCATTTACTATTGCGTCAGACGCAGACGGACGTTTGATACAGGTTCAGTACTGGGCAAATAAATGGGCAAAAGAGCAAGGTACGAACTTGAGTACACTCAATGCAAAAGCTGCAAAAATGGGTGACTACTTGAGATATTCAATGTTTGACAAGTACTTTATGAAAATTGGAGCACAGGGAAAAACTCCTGGAAATGGATATGATTCATGTCACTATCTCTTGGCTTGGTACTATGCTTGGGGTGGTGCTATAGCTGGTGACTGGTCATGGAAGATAGGTTGTAGCCATGTTCACTGGGGTTATCAAGCTCCTTTGGCTGCTTATGCTTTGGCTAACGATCCGGATTTGAAACCTAAGTCTTCAAACGGTGCTAAAGACTGGGATACAAGCTTCAGGAGACAAGTTGAACTTTATGCTTGGTTACAGTCTGCTGAGGGTGCTATAGCTGGTGGTGCTACAAACTCAGTTGGTGGACAATATAAATCTTATGGTAATGCATCAACTTTCTATGATATGGCTTACGATTATGGCCCTGTTTATAAAGACCCACCAAGTAACAACTGGTTCGGTATGCAGGCATGGTCAATGCAACGTATGTGTGAAGTTTACTATGTAACAGGTGATAGCTTGGCAAAAGAAATCTGCGACAAGTGGGTTGCTTGGGCAGAATCTGAGGCTTATGCAGATGTATCAAAAGGTGAATGGAAGATACCTGCATCACTAGAGTGGTCAGGACAGCCTGATACATGGAGAGGATCAAAACCTTCAAATAACAACTTGCATTGTAAAGTAGTAGCTTACGGCAATGATATAGGTATTACAGGTTCACTTGCAAATGCTTTCTTATTCTACGATCAGGCTACTAAGAAATGGAACGGAAATACTGAACTTGGAGCTAAAGCTGCTAAGAAAGCATTAGACATGTTGCAAGTAGTATGGGATACATGCCGTGACGATAAAGGAGTAGGTATAGCTGAAACCAACGAATCACTCAGCCGTATATTCACACAGGAAGTTTATGTTCCTAACAATTGGACAGGAAAGATGCCTAACGGCGACGTTATAAAACAAGGTGTTAAGTTTATAGACATTCGTTCAAAATACAAAGATGATCCTTGGTATGAAGGACTTAAGAGACAGGCTGAAACTGGAACGCCGTTTGAATATACGCTTCACAGATTCTGGCACCAAGTTGACTATGCAGTTGCTTTAGGTTTAGCTCATATATTCGGCTATACACCAGATACAGTACCAGGTCCAAATCCAGATCCAGGTGACGAAGTTAAACTTGGTGATATTAACTTCGATGGTGAAATAAACTCCATTGACTATGCACTTTTGAAATCTGCATTGCTTGGAAGAACAAAATTATCTGCTGAAGCTGAGAAGGCAGCTGACCTTGATAAGAATGGAGAAGTTAACTCTATCGACTATGCGTTGTTGAAATCATACCTACTTGGAAAAATAAAAGATTTTAATAGATAATTGGAAGTATTTGCGACAGGAGTTTAGGCAAATTGCTTAAACTCCTTTTTTTATTTTGATAAAATGCTTGGAAAATGAAAAATTATGTTCAATAATGTAATAAAACAGGAAATACTTTTGGCTATGGAGAATATTAAATTAATATAGGCACATGAAATAAGTAGAAAGGTAAGTAAACATCTATTTAATGATAATAATATTTAATAAAGGCAAATTATTGTGTTAAAATTATATGATTTTATGACGAAATATAGTATAATATAAAAAAATGTGTCTATGCCTAATGGATTAGGAGTTAATTTTTGAAGGAGCTGGTATTTGTGGCGGAGAAAAACAAGGTGGAGGTCAGAATAGCTGGTAAAGACTACACTTTGATAGGAGACGAGTCTGAGGAATATATACAGAAAGTTGCACTGTATATGGACAAAAAAATAAATGAAATAATGCGGCTTAACAGTAAACTCAGCACTTCCATGGCTTCTATTCTTTCAGCCATTAATGTTGCAGATGATTACTTTAAGGCATGTGAAAATGTAATAAGCTTGAGCAAGGAACTTAAAGAAGCAAAGGATGAAATAGAGAGATTAAAGGAAGAAAATCGCAGATTGCTCAATGAAAATGCTATTGTAAGCAATAAAAATACTAACCTACAGCTTGAGTTGGCTAAAAGAGAGGCAGAACTTAATGAGGTTAGGAATTCTTTGGAGAAGCTTACAAAAGCCCGCATATAATTAAACAATAATGCGCTAAAATAATACGTGGACAAATAGCTTTGAATAAATCCGGTTATAGAGTAAAAATCATTGTAGGAAATAAATAACGGGAATAAAATAAATAGCGCTTTTATGCGCTTTTTTTATGCTAAAGACTCGGTACATTTACTATTGTTTTCAACTATTCCAATGAAATTTGCATTATCTTCTCAATAAATATGATTTTACTTGAATAACGTTCTCCTCTTCTTAGAAGTATTGGGTTTTTATAGCGTTTTTTGTGTTATAAAGATTGTATAGGATATTTTTAAAATCCTATATAAAGATATTAAGGTAAGCATTTTTAGGGTAACAATTTTAGAAGAGAAAAGTGTATGATGATAAGTAATATATTAATAAAGTAATAAATATTGAGTTTTGGTGATTGATTTATGAAGCTGATATTTATATTTATAGATGGATTCGGCTTGGGAGAAATAGATGAGCGAAAAAATCCTCTCTATAAAGCAAATACACCTACATGGAATTACATTATAAAAAGAGGAAGACTTATAGCGACCGATGCATGCCTTGATGTGGAAGGACTTCCGCAAAGTGCAACCGGGCAGACTTCTATTTTTACAGGAGTAAATGCATCTAAAGTATTGGGAAGGCATTTACATGGTCAACCTACCGAAACTTTAAAAAATATTATAAAAAACAGTAATTTATTTAAAGAACTCATAAAAAGGGGACTAAAGGTTACAAATGCGAATGTATATAGACCTGAATATCTAAGTAAAATTCTTGATCCGGAAGAAAAGAAATACAAACCTTCGGTAACTACCGTTATGACATTAGAGAGCGGATTAAACTGCAGGACGTTGGAGGATTATAAGTCGGGAAAGGGGCTATATCATGATATAACCGGCAAAATTCTTGTAGAGGGAGGCTATATAGAGAGTTCTATTTCGCCATCCGATGCTGCAAGAAGGCTTTATAATCTTAGTAGAGAATACGATTTTACTATGTTTGAACATTTTATAACCGATATTATAGGCCATAAAATGGATATGGAGGAGGCAGTTGAAATTATAGAGCTTCTTGACAGCTTTTTAGGGGAGCTGATAAATCTTGTGGATCTTGATGAGGACTTTATAATTATAACAAGTGACCATGGTAATATTGAGGATTTAACAGTCAAAACCCATACATTTAATAAGGTTCCTACGGTGATACTAGGGAATAAAGAAAAAATTGATTCAATAAATATAAAATCTTTAGTTGATATAACACCAGCGGTATTAAGTCTTTTTGATAATTGCAGAAATTTTGGCAAATAGAATGAATCCCTTGAAAACTAGGGAGTTTGGTATATACTCTTTATAGGTAGATTAGAGTAAACTTTGTTAGATGAGCTTTTGAAATAGGAGATTTTACGAAATGGATAAAATAGAACTTTTAGCTCCGGCAGGAGATTGGGAAGCTTTTTTGGCTGCAGTGGAAAATGGAGCAGATGCAGTTTATCTTGGAGGAAAATTGTTTAATGCAAGGCAGTTTGCTTCAAACTTTGATATCGAAAGACTTACAGAGGCTATTCGCTATGCCCATGTCAGAGGTGTAAGATTATATCTTACGATGAATACTCTTATGTCTGATGAGGAGCTTTTAGAGGGAGTTCATTTTTTAAAAGAAGCATATCTTGCAGGAATAGATGGGGTAATTGTTCAAGACTTGGGTTTTGCAAGGATTGTAAAACAGCTTTTTCCCGATATTTCTATCCATGCGAGTACACAGATGACAATATACAATTTAGACGGAGTAGAAATCTTAAGCAGAATGGGCTTTGAGAGGGTTGTACTGGCTAGGGAGCTTTCTTTGGAAGAAATTAAAGATATAGCGAGCAATACATCTACAGATATAGAAATCTTTATTCATGGAGCCTTGTGTGTATCTTATTCGGGACAATGCCTTATGAGCAGTATAATCGGCGGAAGAAGCGGAAATAGGGGAAAATGTGCACAACCATGTAGACTTCCTTTTGAACTTGTGGAAAAAGAATCGGAAAAAGTAGTAAGCAGGAACAAAGGATTATATCTTATGAGTCCTAAGGATTTATGCAGTGTTCAAATACTGAACAGATTTAAGGAAGCAGGGGTTAAATCTTTAAAGATTGAGGGAAGAATGAAAGGTCCTGAGTATGTTGCGGTTGTTACAAGAACTTACAGGAAGTATCTCGATGAATATGTTATAAAAAGCGAAAGTAACCCAAATGGGGAATATACTGTTGAGGACAGCGATATTAAGGAGCTTACCCAAGTATTTAACCGAGGAGGATTTTCAAGAGGCTACCTTGAAGGTAAGTCGGGCAGTAACATGATGAGCTATGAAAAACCGAAAAATTGGGGTATTCACTTGGGAAAAGTAATTAGCTACGACCGATCTTCCTCTGCTGTTAAGTTAACTATAAACACTGACCTTGCAATAGGTGACGGAATAGAAATCTGGAATGGAGAAGAGCAAAGCCCCGGTACAGTGGTAACGAGTCTTGAAGTAAACGGAAAAAGGGTGGAAAGTGCTAAAGCCGGAGATGTTGTAACTATAAAAAATATAAAGGGTAAAATATCAAAAGACAACAAAGTATACAAGACTTCCGACAAAAGGCTAAATAATACTGCGTTAGAAAGTATATCCGGGAAGTTCTACAGAAGAGTACCTATTTACGGGAAAATTGAAATTAGTAAAAATAAACCTGCTAGCCTAGCTGTCAGAGATGATTTGGGCAATATTGTGTCGGCTATAGGCTCAGTAAATGCAGAAGAAGCTTTGAACAAGCCTCTTACAAAGGAGAGGGTATTGGAACAGGTAACTAAAACGGGACAAACTCCCTTTGAATTTATAGATATTGATGTTTCGGTTGATGAAAACTTATCATTACCTATAAGCGAAATAAATAATTTACGGCGCAACGCCCTGGAACAGTTGGAATTGAAAAGGGCTGCAAAATACTCAAGAAAATTGTCGGATGATTTTGATGAAAAAGAAAAACGTGTGGTGTATTTCCCGGGAAATTATCGAAATAAAGATAAAAAACTTTTACTTTCTGCATGTTTATATAAATTTGATGAAAATATGGATTATGGAAGCTTGGATATAGACAGGCTGTACTTTCCTTTTAGTGCATTGCTAAATAGAAAGGCACACCAAATGATTTCTGACTTAAAAAATAAGGAGGTGTATATTTATATACCTTCTATAACGAGGGGAAATTATGATAAATTAATAAGGTCCAGGCTCCCGGAATTTATAGATTTAGGTGTGGATGGGGTGCTTGTCGGAAATATTGGACATGTAAATAAGAATAAATATCCTTCTCACATTAATGTTATGGGAGATTACTCTTTAAATTGCTTTAACAGTTCTTCTTTAGAACAATTGGCCCAGTTAGGCGTAAAGGGTGTAACTTTGTCTGTGGAATTGACGCTAAATCAGATTAGAAATCTTGCCGATATACCCGGAATTTCCAAAGAGGTAATAACCTATGGAAGAATTCCTTTAATGACAAGTGAGTATTGCCCTGTAGGAAGTATTGTGGGAGGTTTTGAGTCAAAGACAAAGTGCAGTGGTGCTTGCGATAAAGGTGAATACTACTTGAAAGACAGAATGGGAGAGAAATTCCCTGTTGTATGTGATAGACTAGACTGCAGAAGTACCATTTTTAACTCAAAGGTTTTGCTCCTAGAGGAGAATATTGACAAGATAAGGGATGCAGGTATAGATATAATCCGGCTGAATTTTACCGATGAGACAGCTGGAGAGATGAACGATATTGTGAATTTACACAGGGCTTTGATTGAATCCGGGAAAAAGGCACTAAATTCTCAAAGGGAATTAATTGATAAAATTAAAAGACGCGGATTTACAAAGGGACATTATTTCAGAGGAGTCTAAAAAATGAGTTTATAAGGTGTGATTCTTTAAAAGTTAGTTTTGCATTTTATAGGCTCTGTATTATGGAGGTGTCGGAATGGAAGAAAAGGTTGAAGTTTTTTTGGAAATTTGCAGAGAAGGTGCAGTTGTACCGACCTATGCAAAAGAAGGAGATGCAGGCATGGACGTGTGTGCCGCAGAAGAGGTATTAATTGCACCGGGTGAAACGGTTATTATTCCTACAGGAATAAAACTGGCTATACCCGATGGTTATGAAATTCAGGTAAGACCAAGAAGCGGAATATCATATAATACGCCCCTCAGGGTTTCAAATTCTCCCGGAACAATTGACAGTGGCTATAGGGATGAACTTGGCATTATAATGACTAATACTTCAGAGGGTGCTTTTAGTGATCAAATTCTCACTATCGATTCAAAGGGAAATAACAAAGGTACATACCGCATTCGGAAAGGTGACAGAATAGCTCAGATTGTATTACAGGTTGTACCTAAAATGAAATTTACCATAGTCGATTCGGTTAAAGGTATAGGTAATGACCGGGGAGGCGGCTTCGGCTCTACCGGGGTAAGATAAAATAGAGGAAGGAATTTTGTAAAAGACAATTCAAAAATGTTACGATTTAATAAAGTGCTTTTTGTGAAAATACTTATTTGTGTAAAATCTATGTAATAAAGTTAAAATGATTTTCAGGCATTAATCTTTTTGTTATCGCTTAGCGATAACTTTTCTTTTTGTCCTTATTTCTTATCATTTCTAGTGTAGTTAGATGCCTTAATAATGGCAAAACTGCTTTTTATATAGTATTTCCCATTAAAAAATTATACTTTACAAAGAGTTAAATATGTCATATAATGTATATATCGAACATATGTTCGGTATTTAAAATACATTTATCTATAATCATATAAAAATTACAAAGTATTGAGTTAAGTTATTCTAAAATTTGCCGATAAGGTTTTGGGAATATTTTCATAGATTAGTGGATTCTCTACGGTGTGTTAGAATCTGAAAAGCATATAGTAATTTTATAACTCGTCAAACTTCGGTTTTTTGATTACATTATTATATTGGTCTTAGATTAACTTCTAGCAATTTTTGATGCTATATACAATATAATCTTGAGCCACTGAAACGGAGAAAGGAGACGGAACAAGTAAGCTTTGGGATTGAATCCGGTAGAAGAAAACAGAGAATTGATTTCATATTTCAGAGGGAGGTTTTCTTTTATGGGTAAGGTTTTTGTAGATGTGCTTGTACAATATACCGATAAAGGTGGAAAAGTTCCTTTAGAGATTCAATGGGGAGACGGACAAGTGTCCAGTATCGATAGAGTTATTGATGTGAGAAAAAATGCTACGCTAAAAGCTGATGGAAAAGGCCTTAGGTATACATGCCGGGTTGAGGGCAAACAAATGTATTTGTACTCGGAAGGTGATCTTTGGTATGTTGAAAATACACAGTAGACTAAGGTTGCGATATTATAACTCGTGGGCATGCAGCTCCCGAGTTTTTGTTTTTTAGAGGGAAAAGAATATAGGAAATAAAAGGAGAGGTCGATTTTTCTTGAGTCATGGAATTTCAATAAAAAGTAGAGATTTTCCGGTTTTATGGGATTGATATAGTGACCTAATGCTTCTAAAAAAGACTGGAATGATAAAAATAATTCTGTTAGAATGAAGTATTGAAATATATTAACGGAAAAAATATATAGAAAAGGGGTGAGTAAAATATACATCAATGGTAATTTGGATTCTCTGAAAAAGTCTGTTGTTGATGAATTGGAAGCTCTCTTTCATATGCAGACCGATAGGAATGATTTTGTTCCTCCGGAATTAACCGATGCCATATCTAACATAAGCAGCAGAATAAACCGTGAAATTTCGGTTTTTATAGACAGAAAAGGAAATATAGTTGACCTAAGTGTTGGGGATAGCAGTACTGTGTCACTTCCTGAGATAAAAGGCAGAAGGGACAAGTCAAGGCTTTCAGGGATAAGATGTATTCATACTCATCCAAACGGCGTTGGCATGGTATCTCTTGTGGATATAAACTCCATGCTCAAATTAAGGCTTGATGCCATGGTAGCTGTTGGTGTAGCCGACGGAAATATAACAGAGATTTATGCTGCAATACCTACAAGATCTGAAGGAAACGAATTTGATAAGGCCCATGTTTACGGACCTTTTAAAGCACATGATAAAAGGATTAACAGCCTTTGGAGTATTATTGAGGATATTGATAAAGCTGCAGGGACTATATTTCACCAAAATAAAACAGAGGCTGAAAGGACTATTATCGTTGGTTTGGAGACTACAGCCGGTAGTATTATAAACGGAAAAAGTGCAGGGGAAAGATCTTTGGATGAACTGGAAGAGTTGGTGCGGACAGCCGGTGGAAAAGTAGTAAAGAAAGTACTTCAAAGGAGACAGGGGATAGATTCGGCCTATTATATTGGAAAAGGAAAACTGGAAGAGCTAAGCCTTATAAGGCAGGCTTTAGATGTTGACATGATTGTCTTTGATGATGAACTTTCCGGGGCCCAGCTTAGAAATATTGAAGAAATTGTGGGGATAAAAGTAATTGACAGGACAACCCTTATTTTGGATATATTTGCTCAGCGGGCAAGATCGAGAGAAGGAAAGCTTCAAGTAGAGTTAGCACAGTTAAAATATAGGGTATCAAGGCTTATAGGTCTTGGCACTCAGCTTTCCAGGCTAGGTGGAGGTATCGGTACGAGAGGACCCGGTGAGAAGAAGCTGGAAGTGGACCGAAGACATATTAGAAGAAGGATTGCCTATCTTGAAGCTGAACTTTCTAAGGTTGAAAAGCGCAGAGATTTCATGCGCAGAACGAGGGATAAGGATTCTTTGCCTGTTATAGCTTTAGTTGGCTATACAAATGCAGGAAAATCGACTCTTATGAATGCATTGTGCAAATCCGATGTCTTCGCAGAAGACAAACTTTTTGCAACTTTAGATCCTACGTCTAGGGGCTTGAAACTGCCAAACGGTAGAGAAGCCATTTTGGTTGATACAGTTGGTTTTATCAGAAAGCTGCCCCATGAGTTGGTAGAGGCATTCAAGTCAACCTTAGAAGAAGCTGTATATGCAGATGTACTCATTCATGTGGTGGATATTACGAATGAAGAGGCATTAGAGCAGATTGAAGTTGTGAATAATATTTTAAGCTCATTGGGAGCATTAAATAAACCTATTGTAATGGCCTTAAACAAAGTGGACTCTCTTACTCCAAGGGAGAGAGCACCGATTTTAAATCCTATGGGAAGTGTGGTGGAGATTTCTGCCGTAAGTTTGGAGGGGATTGATGAACTGCTTAAAGCAGTTGCTGATGCGCTAGGACGCGAGGAAGAGGAAATGGAATTGTTTATTCCCTATCATGAGGGATGGGCAATATCTTATATCCATAATAACGGAAAAATACTTGAAAGGATTTATGATGAGAAAGGTACTTATTTTAAGGTTTCCATGTTAAAATCCAAAACAAATGCTATAAAGAATTTTGTGTGTTCTTAGGGCACAAAGTAACTGGATATCGGTAGCAAATGTTGCAGTAAAACATGAATATATTTCCACCTTGATTGAATAAAAATTACCAATATAGTATTATAATATATTATAAGGAATAAATTTATTTATTCCTTATTCCTCTTAAAAAATTATATAACGAAAGGGGTTTTTGCTATGTTGGTAAGGAGCTTTACAGGTGGAATTGTATTCTCTGGAAATAAGGTTCTCCTTCGAAAATGTGAGGATGGCTGGATTCTTCCACGAGAGCAATTACACAACGGAGAATTACCAAATGAAGTTGCCCTTAAAAAAATAAGTCAAGAATCCGGAATTCAGGCCGAAATAATATCTAATGCCGGTCAAATAAGTTACGAATGTGCAAGCTTTCCTATGACACGTCAAACACCATTCTTAAACAAAGTTATCTGGTATATTATGAAATCCCGAAATGATAAAATTACCGAAGAAAATATAAAAAAAGACAGCGCTTTTGTCCATATTGATGAAGCTATGAATCTGATGAAATATAATCATGATAAGTCATTGGTTAATTTGTCGTTTATGAAGTATAAAGAAATGGAACAGTTGAATTAGAAATCAGTAAATTTTGCTTTTATCATTCTCATAGCCGAAAAAGCTGCCTAAAGAAGCTTGTAATTTATATTGAATAAAAAGGGCCATGAGTATGATTAAGTGAATACTTATGGCCTTGTACGATAAAAGTTTTTGATAATTTATAAAATTTATGCAGTCACAATAGATTTTACATACTTTTCAAATAGAACAAGATTTATATAAAATTATATATATCAAATTAAAGGTGCGAGACCTTTAGATCACATAGTTAAAATACCCCTATTAAAATTTGAAAGCATACTTGCCGATTACGTGGTCAAGAGGAACTGCACCTATTATTCTGCTATCTAAGCTGGCATTCCTGTTGTCTCCCATAACATAAATACATCCTTCAGGTACAATAACTTTTCCTTCCGGGAAAAACTGCATAGGCTCTTTGATATAATCTTCCTGTACTGCTTCGCCGTTTCTATACAGGGTGCCGTCGATATATTCCAGTGTATCTCCTGCTTTTCCGATAACTCTCTTTATCCACAAAACATCCTGCTTTTCTTTTGTAAACATACTGGTTATGGCATTATATTTGAGACTGTCCATTAAATCATCTTTAATTGTTCTATCACGATTTACACGACTGTCAATAATGACAATATCTCCGTAATCGGGTTCAGAACGTAAAGTGTGAATAAGTTTATTTACCATTATTTTGTCATTCTCGTAGAAGGTGGATTCCATAGAACATCCAACGATTTGGGTTGGTTGAAAAACAAAGGTATTTATAGCTAAGCCGATTACAACGGCAGAAAGTATGTACGCGGTCCAACTGCCAATTTCTTTAACAACACGAATCATAATGATCCCCCTTACAATATGTCCTACTTATATTATACACTATTTTATTACGGGTTTTATGAATTTTTTGTAAAATTTATTTTAAAATCTTATTGACATTATTAACGAAATACTGTGAATTTACAAAAGACTGGGTTATAATAAAAAGATAAATATAATAAAGGTGGTTAATTTGGAAAAGGAATATAAGACGGTTTTAAATGAAGCAGTTTGTGAAATTGAAGAAAAGAAATCAAGGTTTATAGCTTCCGTGAAGCCTGTGTCTAATGAGGAAGAGGCTATTTCTTTTATAAATGAGTTAAAAACAAAGTATTGGGATGCCACACACAATGTTTATGCTTATTTTATAGGTGGTAACAATATAGTACAAAGGTATAGTGATGACGGAGAACCTTCCGGGACTGCAGGTCTTCCAACGCTTGAAGTTATAAAGAGAATGAATGTACAAAATCTTGTGGTGGTTGTTACACGTTATTTTGGCGGAACTTTATTAGGCGCTGCAGGCCTTATTCGAGCCTATGGAAAAAGTGCCGCTCTAGGAATTGAAAAAGCAGGGATTGTTATAAAAAAGCTCTGTAAAGAAGTGAGTATAATTGTTGAGTATACAATGTTTGGGAAGTTGCAGAGTTTACTAATTTCAAAAGGTTATACAATAAAAGAAGTGGTTTACGAACAGGATGTGGAATTGATAGTTTTTGTATATGTGGATGATATTGAAAATTTCAATAAAATAGTGACAGAAGCTACTAATGCAAGGGCAATTGTTGAAATTGGCGATGAGACATACATAACATTGGACTTAGATGGCAAACTTATTATATAGAGAGGAGTGTTGATGGAATGTTGGAAGAAGAAATGCTTGAAAAAAAAGTATGGGCTGTAGTAGGAGCTAACAGCAACCCTGAGAAATATGGAAATATGATTTACAAGAAATTAAAATCCCGAGGATATACAGTTTATCCTGTTAATCCGAATTATGAATACATTGAAGGAGATAAGTGCTATAAGGATTTATCGTCATTGCCGGAGGTTCCGGAAGTAATTGATATGGTTGTATCTCCTAAAATAGGTGCCGGCGTGATTGAAGAAGCAGCAAGAATTGGAGTAAAATACGTATGGCTTCAGCCTGGAACTCACAATAATAAAATAATGGAGTTGATAAAGGAAAAAGGCCTTAATGCGGTACAGGCGTGTGTTCTTGTTGCTCTAAGGTAATGCAAAAGTTAAACGTAATTATAAAGAAAAAGCTACTTTTTTAAAAAGGGGTTATATTTTAGCCAACTTTTGGGATAGAAGTATTGAAAAAATAATATGTTTTTTCTAAGATTCTTAAAGATTTTTAATTAATCTTTAAGAAATTTGAATTGATGGATTTGAGTTCTAAATATTGTATAGATTATTTTTATAAATAGGCTAAAATTGAAGTTCATCTGTTTATTGCAGCGGATTTTACTGTTTGAATTGTATTTTCCGCTGCAATTTGATATATATCTGAAAATTCAATATTTATAGCTTCTATTATCCTTCTCTGACTGTCTTTCACACATTTTGAAGTATCGAAGTCAGGTGTTTCAATAAGTTTAATGGGAAGAGAAATTATAAATTCGCTGCCCACATTAGGTTCGCTTTTTACTTTTATGCTTCCTCCGTGAAGTTCGACAAAGGATTTTACTATAGACAGACCTAAACCGCATCCGTCAATTCCTTTTGTTAAAGAACTGTCTACCTGTTGATACCGCTCAAATACGCTTTTTTGCATATCCTTCGGTATTCCGATACCCGTGTCTTGTACACTAATGTCTACATAATCTCCTCTGCTGGATACCAGTACTGAAATTTTGCCACCCGGTTTTGTATATTTTATTGCATTGGATAAGAGATTGAGTATTATCCTTTCTATTTTATCTACATCGACAGCAGTAATTATTTCCTCCTCCATAGTGTCAAATTCAAGTGTTATGGATTTTTGATAGGCATAGGGTATTACCGATTGGCAAATTTCTTCTATAAGATATACTATATTGCAATTAACCATGTTAGATTTTATATAACCGGATTCAATCCGGCTAAGATCCAGCATATTGTTAATTAATCTCAGTAACCTATAGCAATTTTGTTTTATAGTTGTGATGTGTTTACTTGACTTTCGCCGATCATATTCCGGAGGTATATTGCTTTGTTCTATAAGTTGGATTGCTCCTAATATAACTGTTATAGGAGTTTTTAGTTCATGGGACATGTTATAAAAGAATTCTGATTTTTCATTAGTGCATTTAACGGTATCGTCATAAAGCGAAGCAATTTTTTCTAATACTTTGTATTGAACGTCAATTTCTTTCTGATATTCATTCAGCTTTCTTTTTTCTTGAACTCTATCTTTTCTGTTGGAATAGATATTCTTTATGAAATCGATTATATTTATGAGTAATAGTATTAAAGAAAGGCAAACAGTTATTAATGTAACGGACTCAATTGAGACAAAAAAGTCAATCCTTTTAGAACCTATGTTAACTTCTTTAGAGTCAATGATAAGGCACAGATTTAGTACTAAGAGTGTTGCAACCAGCAAAATATTAATAATTCTTATGTATACATCCAAAACTTGCCTATTGCTCAATTAACATCATTCCTTAATATGATATTATCTGCAAAACGACCAATGTTACAAAGAATAACACAATAATGGTATAGATGTATAAAAACTATACATATTTTATATAAAAATTCCAAATATGTAAATAGATAATTTAAAAAAAGCAATATAAAATATAATATAAATGTCAAAAAAGCTTTATAAATTAGCATTTTAATATTATAATCTTATAGGAATGTTTTATTATAAGTTTTTATGGAGGGGTTTTATGGCAGGGCATTCAAAATGGGCTAATATAAAGCGTAAGAAAGAAAAAACTGATGCTCAAAAGGCTAAAATATTTACCAAGCTAGGCAGGGAAATTGCCGTTATTGTAAGACAGGGAGGACCTGAACCTGAGTCTAACTCAAAATTAAGGGATGTTATTGCCAAAGCAAAAGCTGCTAATATGCCTAATGAAAATATTATAAGATGCATTAAAAAAGCTGCCGGTGAAGTAAACAGTACCGATTACGAGGAAATTGTTTATGAGGGATATGGACCTGGCGGAGTAGCAGTTATAGTTGAAGCTATGACTGATAACAGAAACAGAACGGCTGCTGATGTAAGGCATTACTTTGACAAATTTGGCGGTAATCTTGGAACTACCGGATGTGTATCTTTTATGTTTGACCAAAAGGGAGTTATCCTTATAGAAAAGAACAGCAAAATCAATGAGGATGACTTGATGATGGAAGCCCTTGAGTACGGAGCTGAAGATTTTTCAACCGAAGAGGAATACTATGAGATTATTACTGCTCCACAGGATTTCTCAAAGGTAAGAGAAGGCCTTGAAAATAAAGGCTATGAATTCCTCAAAGCGGAAGTGGAGATGGTACCGCAAACCATGACTAAACTTACCGATCCGAAGCAGATTGAGTTGATGGACAAACTCATTGAACATTTAGAAGATTTAGATGATGTACAAAATGTTTATCACAATTGGGACGAAGAGTAAGAACAGTAGTTAAACCTTCTTTTATTTATTTGTTTTTTAGCAATTACATAAAAGAAGGTGTTTTCTTTTTTAAAGCTTTTAAGCAGAAGAAGTTGGTTTAGCAGCCACAAGGAATATAATTTTAGCAACCGAATCAAAGCTTATAAAAGCCAATGGGGCATAAGTGCCCCTTTAGCATATTTTTATACGGGCTTGGATGAAAAATTTAAAGCTTTACTCCGATACTATATCTACAAAAAGTTTTGGGAGTTGTGTTTCATTTGAACATCCTTGTGCATAATACCAGTCAAATACTTTCTTTTCAATTTCTTCTTGGCTTCCTTCGACACTGTATGGATAAATTGCAACTGTTTTCTCAGTTACTATGTCTTTTAAGACCGCTTTTTTGTTTTGATTGTTACTCATAAATTATCAACCTTTCGAAAATTTTTGAGTTTACACTAGTAACCAAACTTGTAAAAGGGAAAACATAAACGAATGCTTTTTATTAGGAAAAAGGGTTGTAGAAACAACCCTTTTTTCTTTATTTAATAATTTATTTGTAATCACCCATTAGTTATAATTCTTTCCTGTATAAGCTTGGAAAACTTTTTTAACGATGTTTCCACCTATTTTTCCTGCTTCTCTAGCAGTAAGATCACCATTGTATCCTTGTTTTAAGTTAACACCAACTTCAGAAGCTACTTCATATTTCAATTTGTCAAATTTTGTTTTGCTATTGTTGTTAGCCATATTTATAGCCTCCTTTAATTTTAATCACTATCAATTTGATAGTGTATTAATATAATGTGCATTAAATCTATTTTTATAAGGTGAAAATGATGCTAAAATACACGTATCTTTCCATGTTACATAATCAATTTTTAGGGTAAATATACGATAATACTATACTTAAAAACAAAGGAAAATTTGCTAAATGTACAGGGGGTATTTATATGAAATTGAAAAAGATAAAAGTGAGACTAAATGAAAAGGATAAATTAATATTGTCAAAATATATTGATGTATGTACTGACTTACACGGTAGTAACTGCGATATCAAAAACTGTAATCTTAAAGCAGTAAACAATAATTAAATTTATTTTTGTAAAAAATATATGGACAAATTGTTAAGATGCCTGTTAATGACAACAGGCATCTTTTGTGGTAAATTTACTATGCCTTGTCTCTGACAGTAGGAGCTTCTCTAAAGAGCAAGCTAATACTGTACAGACCTGCAAGACCTACTATAGAATAAATTATTCTTGCTAAAAAGGATGATTGTCCACCAAACAAAGCAGCTACAAGATCATACTGGAAAAGTCCCACCAATAACCAGTTTAACGCTCCGATTACAACTAAAACCAAAGCTAGTCTATCTAAGGGTGTTCTATTCATAGTTACAACTTCCTTTCTTATTTTTTATATGTGTATTATTGCCGAGATTTTTTTAATGATGTATAGAAAAATATGTACTATTTACTATTGTGAGCAATTTTGTTAAGATTATTCCGAGTTTTAAATTTTATTAAATTTAATTATTTGGAGGTATTACTATGGCTGGTTTTTGGGACAACGAAGAACTAGTTGGAAAAATCGAGAAAAATAGTCGTGAAGAAATACAGATTAAGAAAGTTGAGAAAAATGGAAAGAAATATGTTGACATAAGGGTATTTTGGACCGATGGCCAAAGTGAGGAGTTCAAACCGAGCCAAAAAGGAGTTGCTATTCCCTATGACAGTCTTAATGAACTAAAGGATTTAATTAATAGTATTGATTGACAAGCTATACTTACAAAAAATAAAAAAGGTGGAAGCTAAGGATTCCGATTTTGAATGCTTTGGAAATATTATTTTCCTAAAAAGTCTATAACGGTTTGAGAGAATATTTCCATACCTACGGAGATACAATTTTCGTCTACCACCAATTTACTGCTGTGAAGATTTTCAAAATGAATGCACGAGGGGTCCGAGCTTCCAAGATTAAATAAAGCGCCGGGTACTTCAGTCAAATAGTAAGAAAAGTCCTCGGCGAGCATGGATGCCTGCTCATTTAGTATTATATTTTCTCCGTCAATAACTTTTGATGAAGCATTAACGATTAGATTCACTATCTCTTTATTATTTACAACGGGAGGATAGCTTTTTCTATAATTAAAAGAATATTCTGCACCCATTGCACCGGTTACAGAAGAAATTATTGCAAGCATTCTCTTTGAGATTTCTTCATCCAATAATGGGTCAAAGGTTCTTACAGTACCCTTGATATAGGCATTAGAAGGAATAATATTAAAAGCGTTTCCGGCCTGAAAGCTGGTGACGGATAATACTGCACTTTTGAGAGGGTCTTTGTTTCTTGACACAATAGTTTGAAGAAGGTTGATAATATTTGCACCAATTATAATGGGATCAATAGTTTTCTGAGGTTCAGCAGCATGGCCTCCCCGTCCTTTTATTTCAATCGCAAATTCACTGGGAGATGCCATTACAGGACCTGAGCTAATGGAAATTTGGCCGGTTTTACAGTTTGGAGCTATATGCAGAGCGATTATTGCATCTACCTCCGGATTTTTGAGGGCTCCTTCGTCTATCATTTTTTTTGCTCCTCCCAATCCTTCTTCTCCAGGTTGGAATATGAACTTGACATTGCCTTTTATTTGATTTTTTAATTTACTAAGTATATTTGCGGTGCCAAGGACTATCGACATATGAACATCATGACCGCAAGCATGCATGATCCCAGGATTTGAAGAAGCATAAGGAAGATTGGTTTCTTCTAGAATTGGCAAAGCATCCATATCGGCTCTAATTGCAATAGTTTTTCCAGGGGAACTTCCTTCTAAAAGCCCTATGACTCCTGTACCTGCAATACCTTTTGTTACTTTAAGTCCGAGAGAGTTTAAATAATTTGCAACAAGGGCTGAAGTTTTAAATTCTTTAAAGCCTAATTCCGGTTCCTTGTGAATTGTTCTCCTTAAAGATACTATTTCGCTTAATATATCGGAAGATAGCTTCTTGATTTCCGAAGAAAGCATAATTATCACCTTGATTCTTTGATAGAAAGTTGCTCAAATTGATTATAGCATTTAAGATGGAAGGGAGCAACTTCTATTCCTTTTTCTTCTTTTTAACATTTTCTTCATAAAAAATACAGTCTGTAGTAATTAAAGTAGAATTCATTGCGACATTATCGAGAGAACACTTACCATCCTTTTGGTGAATACAATTAGATGAGCAGTTTATAGTAGTCATAATATCACTCCCAATTGATAGTTTAGATAATTGAGATATAATCGCTTGTATATAGTATTGTTTCCATAAATGCTTTAAATATTAATAGAATAAAATAACTAAAATGTTATTTGGAAAAATAATGTATCTATTTAATTCAAAAGCCGCACCTTTATACAAGGTGCGGTTTTATTTAAATAACTGACAATTACCCGAAGGTAACTGGCAGTTAGTGCTTTTTAACATTTAAAATGTTAAAAATGCACTATAAACTTTGTAAACAAAAGAAACACATCGTCATAAAGCTGTGTGGATTGGTAATATAATTTCATACAAAACCTTAGAAGAAGTTGACTTCTATATTATATTTATGTAACTATAGGAATAATAATTAACTTTTTTACGAAATTTATCATAAAATTTAACTGAATATGATGCATAACTGTTTAGTAAGAATTTGATTTTGCTTTATCTAGTTTTATATTATGAAATTTTTAAATAAAGTGTGATAATATAATTATATGTAAATTAAATAAAAATTTATGCCAACTACCTACACAGAAGTTTATTGTTATGTGAACATGACAAGAATAAATGCCTGAATTATATTGTAGAGTGATGAAACTTAAAATGTATGGAGTTGTAATATGAACTATGTAAATATTCCTAATATACCTCAAGAAAAAGTTGCTTTGGCAATTGTTGATGGCAGAATAAGTAATAGCGTTGAAAAGGGGCTTTTGGATAACGGAATTAATATCATTAAGACTAAAGCCCATCCTTCTTTATATGATTCTGTTGCCTTTCATCCCGATATGTTTCTGCATCATATAGGCGGGCAAAAAATAGTTTATGCACCGGGAACATCTGAAGAAACTGTCAGGGAACTTGAAGAATATGGTTTTCAAATGATACGGGGAGAAACAGAATTAAAATACAAATATCCGGGAAATATTTCTTATAATGCGGCAAGAGTAGGAAGATTTGTATTTCATAATACTAAGTATACAGATAAGATTTTAAAGGACTTCTTCCTGAAACTTGATTTGGAATTAGTCCATATAAATCAAGGATATGCCAAATGTGCAATTTCTGTTGTTGATGAAAATTCAATAATAACTATGGATAAGGGGATTGCAAAGGTTGCTGATAAAAAGGGCTTGGATGTTTTGGTTGTTGAAGAAAAAAATATACTGCTTCCAGGGCTAGACTATGGCTTTATAGGAGGCAGTTCGGGTTTAATAGACAAGAATAAATGGGCTGTAACCGGAAGACTTGAGAGTTTGGAAAGTTGTAGTGAAATTTTGGGATTCCTAAGCCGAAAAAGGAAAGAGGTCATTTCTTTATCTAACCAACAGGTTGTTGATATCGGGTCATTAATCCCTATTTGCAGCTATTGAAGAAGTTGGATGCACTTGGAACTTACTATATTCATTTGCATATAATGTAGTATGGAAATCTAGAATGCGGAAAATAAGGGTTATATGTCTGAGAATATAAAAAATAATAATATAAAAAATGAAATAAGCATGGTAATAATTGCATATATCACTTGCTGCATACAACAAATTACTAAGACATATACTACGTTTGAAGGGATGTGAAGTTGATGCAGTGTCTTTGTATTGGGGTTAATGACTGTGCAGAAAGTG
>Ga0134092_1000316_pt1 | contig 50129 bp, 44 predicted proteins | sample 3_6taG_FD_94454 | JGI IMG/M metagenome (GOLD analysis project Ga0134092, IMG submission 94454) | Switchgrass degrading microbial communities from high solid loading bioreactors in New Hampshire, USA - 3_6_20_6_A3 metaG | ecosystem: Engineered > Bioreactor > Semi-continuous > Anaerobic >... | reverse complement strand
TTCCCTATGTCTATTTTTTGGGATTTTCAGATAATATTAAAAGAGCAACTATATATTTTCCATAAGACAAGGAAAGGCAGGCATTCATAAAGAATACCTACCCCAACAATTGACAAAGAACCTCTTTTTGTAAAAGTTATATAAAAGTCCTCTGAAAAATAACTCCTCAACAATAGGTCCAAAAATGCAAAAGATTAATAAGAACCAAAAAGCAGATAATGATGATAATTGGCTTTTTCCTAAAAAATCTATATCAACCCTAAAGTAGAAGTGGTTAAAAAAGTTCATAAATGCCAATAAAGCACCTATTAAAATAGAAAGCAATACTATTGAAGCTTTTGTTTTGTTAAAATATAAAAAATCTCTAAGTTTCATATCATTTCTCCGTGCCCAGACTTGAATTGCTATAAACATTAATACATGACTCAATGGACTTACAATAAGAAATGTAAGTGGAAGCACAATCAGCAAAAGAAGATTTATATTTCTTATTTTTATTTTGTCCATGAATACATCTCCTAAATTAATAAAATTTTATTATTGTATTCAACAAATGGATTTTAAACTAAAATTGGCTAAGAAATCACAATACGTCCAACAATCATGCCTACGCTTAAAATAAAAACTACTATCAATGGTATATCTATAATCGGCTCATCATTTCTAATAACACTGATATTTTTTAGCTTCTGCCCGTCAAATATTTTGTTTCCGCTGATACGCGCTATCAAAAGCAAAATCAAAATAATTAATATCCACAATACAGCAGATATAAGCCAAAACTTGATTGCTGAAAACCATGAATTATCTGATTTCAACCAATGTATAAGTGCCTGCAATGGTTCAATTATTTGCTCAAATACAAATAAAGCAGTCAATGCGTTATAGCTACTATGAACCAATACCGGAACCCAAAAACATTGAGTTATTTCATACAATAAGGCTAATATAACACCTATAATAAATCTTCCCATTAGTCCATTTAAATTAAAATGAAACAATGAAAAAAATATACTGCTCAAAATAAGAGCTAGCAAAATTCCTTTCTTTTTATAAAAATTATATAAAACTCCTCTACAAAGCAACTCTTCAACAAAAGGAGCTAAAATAACAGCTAAAAACATTAACCAAACCGATAAAGATAATGATGAACTATATTCTTTCACCGTTTGAATTGAAGACTTAAAAAATAGTAAGAAAAATTCAAGTTTCATAAGAACTGCAATTAAAACAGAAAGCAGTAACATGGATAATTTTACTTTTTCAAAATGTAAAATATCTCTTAGCTTTAAGTCATATTTCCTAGCCCAAACCTGAATGATTATAAACATAAATATATGACTCATAGGGATTACATAAAGAAATGTAAACGGGAACATAATTAGCAATAGAAGATTTATATCTTTAATCTTTATTTTATCCATATAAATGACCCCCTTCAGTATAAATTGGGTTATGAGTTTTGGAATTTAGAATCAATTAATAGTTAAAATAGTACATAATTCAAATACATTATCACCCAATTAAAATATACTAAAACAGTACGAAAAATAAATAGATATAGGATAAAAAGCATAATTTTTAGGATAAGAGGTACAATAGTGTACATTTGAGATTAAGTTATTTTTGCTTTTTTATAAGTAGTTCTTGAGTATAATACTTTTCATCTATTATAGTGTTATTTAATATATTTGGATATTCCTTTAGTATGCTTTTTACAGTCTTAAGACCTATACCATTCCCTTCCTTCTTTTTGCTCATATCATAAGAGTTCTTTATAATTATTGTGTAGCATCTATGATCTTCAAAAATACAAAGCTCGATATATTTATCCTGTGTCAATGCTGCTGATTCGATGGAATTATCTAAAAATACACCCAGCACCTCACACAGATCTGATACGTTTACTTTAATATCACTCATAGTTGTAGTTATTTCAATGTTTATATTCAGTGACAGCTCTTCCATCTTTCCTATTTTTGAATATAATAGACTTTTAATTCCAGGATGAGCTATCTTATATAAAGGGGCAATATAGTTTTTATTGATTTTATTTTGTCTCTCTATTACACTGCTTAAATGTTCCTTCAATCCTTCCATATCATTGGCTTTAATAAATGCCGATGCAGATTCAATAATATTATGAGTATTATGTCTTACCCTCCTATACTCATCTATCAGTTCTTCTGCCATGTTTATATATGCCTTTAGCTGTTTATTTTCCTGTTCATTAATGGCTAGATTGCTGTATGCTCTGTGAATTGCTATAGTGAGCAGAGTATATATAGTTGTTATAAGTATATTAATCAATATAAATCTACTATCTATCATTTCAATATATTTGTTGTAAACCAATATATTGGCGGCGGTTACTATGAAGATTATAAGAGCGAATAGTATATAAGCTCCATTTTTATTTATTTGGGCAATGATTTTTTTCTTATCCCATATATATTTCATCGTAATTATGGTAAAGTACGTCATGCACAAAACTGATAAATTTGCTATAGTCATATATAAAATATTATTTTGAGCTTCATTTAATGGAATATTAAAAATCTTAATCATTAGTAAGCCAAGAATAGAATCATTGATTAATGCAACTGTATATATAAGCACTGAATAGTAAAATGATTTGATTATATTCTTTATTATAAAAACATTGGCGAAAAATATTATAACAACCAAAACAGCAAATATTTTCAGTAAGGAAGTAACATTATCATAATATTTGCAACTTCTTATTAAAGCATTGAAAAAAGCAAAACAGAATATAAAGCCAATAGCATTTTTTTTATTAAACTCATAGCTCGATAGCTTAATTACTGAAATATAAAACATGATACCCATGATCAAAGACATAAAAAAGTTAACTATTAAAAGCATCAACAATCCCCCTTTTGTATCTTCTTGAAAGGGGACAGCGATCGCCATTTATCATAATAACATCGTTCTTATCTATGCAGCTTATCTTCTTTATGTTAACCATATATGACTTATGGCAAACCATGATGCTGTCAACTCCAACAGAAGTCAGCTTGTCCCTAACATCCTTCAATGTAGAAAAGAAGCTTATCTGTCCTGTTTCAATATGAATTATTATTTTATTTTTAATAACCTCTATATATATGATATCTCTTGCATCTATCCTGTACTGTTTCCAGCCTGATTTTATATTTAATATATAATCCTTTTTATCTTCATCATCTTTTATAAACTTCTTCTCTTTTTCCAAGTTACAGATCGTCTCAATACAATATATGACATCATTCTTGTTAACAGGTTTTACTATATAATCAACCACATTCAACTTGTATTTATAGGTCAAAAAAGCAAACTTCTCATAGGCAGTTATAAATACTATGTATGAAGAAGAATCTTTTTCTCTTATTAATCTTGCCATATCGATTCCGTTTATTGATGAATTTAATTCGATATCCAGAAAATATACAGTAGCAGCTTTATTATTCTTTATGTATTCCACAACTTTGTCAGGACTTTTCTCAACCATAACTATCCTGCCAATATTTAATTCATCTATTATGGGTTCAATTATACCTCTAATACTCTCGGAATGAGTATCATCACAAATGACAAAGTTAAGCAAGAAACTCACCCCACAACCGTTTCTATAATATATAAACATTATTAATATTAGTAATTATTGGTTAATACTATTATAGCAAAGTGAAAATATCTTCTCAACTTTCACAGGCACTTAACTTACCCTTCAATACGTAGTATTCATATTAAAAACATAAACCTAAGAATGTCCTTACCCATTTAGTAAATTGACAAACAAAGCTATATATAGTACATTCAGAATGATATTTACTGAATTATGGAGGCAGGTTCGATGGCTAAGAAAAAATACTATGGAGTGAAAAAAGGAAAAGTTGTCGGTGTATTTGAATCCTGGGATGAGTGTAAAAACAGCATAGAAGGATTCAGCGGAGCAGAATATAAATCCTTTCCTACTTATGAAGAAGCTAAAGCCTATGCTGAGGGTGTGGATATAACAGAAGTACATAAAAGCCTTGCTGCCGAGTCCAATATGGTGATTGCCTATGTGGATGGCAGTTATGATGACAGTCAGAAAAGGTACTCCTTTGGATGTGTCATAATCACTCCCCAGGGAGAGATAATATGCGAAAGCGGTGCCAATGAGGATCCTGAGGCTGTGGTTAGCAGAAATGTGGCTGGAGAGCTGATGGGCACCATGTTTGCAGTTAGATGGGCATATAACAATGGCCATCTCAGCATATTGATCAGACATGATTACGAAGGCATAGCCAAGTGGTTCACAGGTCAGTGGAAAGCCAACTCCTATTGTGCTAAAAAATATCTGGAATACATGGGTAAGTATAAAAATGTGATGAATATCTCCTTTGAAAAGGTTACTGCCCATTCGGGAGATAAATATAATGAAATAGCGGATGAGCTTGCAAAGAAAGCTTTAAAAGAGAACCTCCCTGTCTAAATGACCGAGAGGTTCTCTTTGGCTATTTAATCTCTATTCTGTTTCTTCTCTTTGGAGTTTGTTCTCTCTTAGGCAACACTATTGTAAGTACACCGTTTTCAAATTTAGCTGAGATCTGGTCTTCTACTACATTTTCAATATAGAAGCTCCTGCAGAAGCTGCCGCTTCTTCTTTCTCTTCTGATATAGTTCTCTTTTTCCACATTTATTTCTTCATTTTTTTCTACGGAAATAGTTAGTCTGTCGTTATCCAGTTCAACATTGATATCTTCTTTGTTTACTCCCGGCAAGTCTGCTTCTACGATGTACTCCCTTTCGTTTTCCCTTACGTCTACTCTCATCTGATTGTCTCCCATAAACCATGCAGGCATAGGCATAAAGGAATCATTGAAGAAACTGTCAAATAAACTGTCTATGTTAAATATGTCTTTGCTCCTGTTAGCTAAGCTCCTATTTCTTCTTCCATATGGAATTAAGAACATATAAAACACCTCCATTAAATTTGACTTTGACTTTCTTTGACCTTTGATTATATTATTACACCTTTATATATTTATATCAATTACTAATTATGTTAAATAGTAATTAAATTTCTTGATTAAGGCAAAATATCTTAAATTATCTTTGCTTTTCTATTTTTTTCATCAAAAAAGAGACCGTAATACTACAGCCTCTTTTCATGTTTCACCTTTATGATTTATGAATATGCTTGAGCATTTTAAAGAAGTTTTTATCCCTTCGTTTCATAGCTTCTTCATCTTTACCGCCAGAATAATCGTAGAAGCCTTTGCCAGACTTAACTCCCAGGTTTTTCTCATCCACTAATTTTTGCAATAGCTCATTTGGTTTTTTAGCATCGCTTAGCTCATTAAACAAATAAGATGAAATATAATAGAATGTATCAAGACCTCCTAAATCTGCTGTTTCAAAAGGTCCCAATACAGGATATCTAAAACCTGGACCATATTTCATGGCTTTGTCTACATCCTCTACAGTAGCTATCCCATCTTCCACTATCTTAAGAGCTTCTCTAAATACAGCAAATTGAAGTCTGTTGCCTATAAAGCCATTGGCATCTTTCTGTACAACAACTGATTTCTTGCCTATCTTTTCTACTAATTCTGACAGAAGCTTTATGGTTTCATCTGCTGTTTCATCAGCTTTGATAAGCTCTATCAACGGAATAATGTGAGGAGGGTTCCACCAGTGCATCCCTGCAAATCTTCTTTTATTATTCAGTTTCTCGCATATCTTGGTTATGCTCAGTCCTGATGTATTGGTAGCAAATATGGCATCCTCTCTTGCTATTCCTTCTACTTCCTTCCAGAAGTCCTGTTTGATATCTATCTTTTCTATTATGGCTTCAATGATAACATCCGCGTCTGCAAATACTTTTCTGTCAGTTGTAAATGATATTTTCTCTACAGCAGTTTTAGCTTCCTCTGCTGTTATTATGCCTTCTCCAATTAATCCTTCGTTATCTATTGATATGATTCTTTTGCCGTTTTCCAAATACTTTTCTTCAACATCTGTTACAACTACTTCATAGCCTTTGAGAGCCATCATCAAAGCTATACCGGAACCCATAGTGCCTGCTCCGGCAACTCCAATCTTTTTTATGTCTTCCAATCTCATTATATAACCTCCTCTGTGAACTATTGGCCTCAATCCAATACGATATTAGATTGAGGCCAATTATATTTTATCCACGTATTTTTAGTAAATTCCTAAGCTTGCCAATATTATTGCCGGTATAGATGACAACACAGGAAGAATTAGTGATGTAACGCATATATCTATATATGAATCCTTATGAGTCAAGCCTGTTATAGCCAACAATGTCAATACGGCACCATTATGAGGAAGAGTATCGAGTCCGCCGGATGCTAATGAGGCTACTCTGTGGAAAGCCGCAGGGTCGATGCCGGTTTGCAGTGCCAGCTGATAATATTTATCTCCCAAAGCTGCCAATGCTATACCCATACCACCTGATGCTGATCCTGTTGCGCCTGCCAGGAGGTTAACAGCAACTGCCTCAGAAATAAGCGGGCTGCCTTTCATTCCCATTACCATATCAGTCAGAGTCTGGAAGCCTGGTACGGCTCTAACTACTGAACCAAATCCAACAGCTGCACTTGTATTTATTATGGCAGTTATAGAACCGATTGCACCATCGCTGATGGATTTAGTAAAGCCTTTATATAGTTTGAGGTTTGTTAACATTGATAGTAAAATACCTACTATTAAGCATATAATTATATCCCACTTAAATATATTTAGTGTCAGGATAACTGCCAGCAAAGGCAAGAAAGATACTATAGGATTTGGAAGCTCTCTTGCTGAAGTTGCTTCTGATTCTGCAGCTTTATTGCCTTTCTTTTCTGGTTCAGTAAACACTTCGCCTTTTGCTCTAAGTCTTTTCTCTTTCCATACAAGGTATGCATATCCTAAGCCGCCCATAAATAATGCTGAAGCTATACCCATTATAGGTGCAGCTGTGGGAGTTGTATGGAAATATTCCATAGGAATCAGATTCTGTATCTGGGGTGTACCAGGTATTGCAGTCATGGTAAATGTAAAGGAACCTAATGCTATTGAACCGGGTATGAGTTTTCTGGAAATATTAGCTTCTCTGAATAATGCCACTGCCAAAGGATACATTGCGAATACAACAACGAATAAGCTTATACCGCCATATGTCAAAACTGCACAACCAACTACTACACCTAGAATAGCTCTTTTCGCGCCTAGCATTTTAGTCAGCCAATGAGCGATAGATCTTGCCGCACCTGTGTAATCCATAAGATATCCAAATATTGCTCCAAGCATGAACACAGGAAACCATGATTTTGTAAATCCTACGAAGCCGGACATATATGTCTCTTTATATGCATCAAGAAGGGGAAGCCCCCCTGTTAATGCAACCAGACCTGCTGTAAGAGGAGCCACCCAAACTATTGAATATCCTCTGTAAGCCAAGAACATAAGAAGTACTAAGCCAATAATAATACCTAGCATAATTCATTCCTCCATAATAAATTTTAGCCTGCTGTCCAGCCGCCATCTATAGTCATTGTTGAACCGGTAATATGAGCGCCTGCTTCAGAGCATAAGAATTTAACTACTTCCGCTATTGTTGAAGGCTCAATAAGCTTCTTTACAACTGCTTTCTGAAGCATTATATCTTCAACAACTTTTTCTCTTGAAATACCGTGTGATTTAGCCTGAGCATCTATCTGATTGTCAACCAATGGTGTTCTTACATATGCTGGGCATATTGAATTAACAGTTATGTTGTACTTTCCGCCTTCCAATGCTGCAGTTTTTGTCAAACCGGAAAGACCGTGCTTTGCTGAAACATAAGCAACTTTATATTCAGATGCAACCAAACCATGGATAGAGTTCAAATTGATTATTCTGCCCCAGTTCTGAGCCTTCATTGAAGGCCATACATATTTTGTTAAAAGGAATGGAGCTGTAAGCATAAGACTAATCATGAAATCCCATTTATCTTCAGGGAACTCTTCAATAGGACAAACTGTTTGAATTCCTGCAACGTTTACAAGAATATCTACCTTTGAAAATTTCTCTATAGCATAGTCAACCAGTTTCTTGCAATCTTCTCTCTTGCTAAGGTCAGTCTTAAAGTATGCTGCACCGATTCTTTCGGATTCTTTCTTTAGTCCTTCCTCATTAATATCCGCCATAACAACCTTTGAACCTTCTTTAGCCAAAGCTTCTGCAATGGCTAGTCCTATACCGCTTGCTGCACCTGTTACGATGCTCACTTTGTTTTCTAACATTTATTAACCTCCTCTTTTGAAACCAAATTATTTTCCTTTCAAAAATTAAACTTCCATTACTTTTAAATCATCAGGAATAATCAACTCTGCTCCTGTAGCTGCTTGTATTTCTTCGACTGTTACTTCTGGTGCAATTTCTTTTAATACAATTCCTTCTTCTGTAACTTCCATCACTCCCATCTCAGTAATAATCATGTCAACACATTTAACTGCAGTAAGAGGCAATTTGCATTCCTTAAGAATTTTATGGCTGCCCTTTGCAGTATGAGTCATCGCAACTATTACCTTTTTAGCTCCTGTAACCAGATCCATGGCTCCTCCCATGCCAGGAACCATTTTGCCTGGAACCATCCAGTTTGCAAGGTTGCCCTTTTCGTCAACTTCCAAAGCTCCAAGCACTGTTACATCAACATGGCCTCCTCTTATTATCAAAAATGAGTCAGCACTGTCGAAAAATGCACCGCCTGGATTAATGGTGATATACTGTCCTCCAGCGTTAACCAAGTAAGGATCTTCTTCCCCTTCTTTTGGAGCAGGACCCATTCCAACGAAGCCATTCTCAGATTGAAGCATTATCTCTACACCTTCTGGAACATAATTGGCAACAAGAGTTGGAAGTCCTATTCCCAGGTTAACAACATCTCCGTCTTTTAATTCCTTTGCTACCCTTTTTGCAATAAATTCCTTTTCCATGTTCTTATCCATTACTCTTTACCTCCTACGATGTAATCCACAAATAATCCCGGAGTCATGACATCGTCAGGATCAATCTCGCCTACTTCTACAATTTTATCGGCTTCAACGATAACAATGTCAGCAGCTGTAGCCATTAATGGATTAAAGTTTCTTGTAGCTTTCTTATATCTTATGTTGCCTTTTTTATCCACTACTGCTCCAACTATAAGTGCGATATCAGCTCTCAGAGGCTTCTCCAGCAAATAGTCTTTTCCATCCACATTTATTATGGTTTTTCCTTCCTGTACTACTGTGCCCAGGCCTGTAGGTGTGAGTATTCCTCCCAACCCGGCACCAGCTGCTCTTATCCGCTCGGCCAGAGTTCCCTGAGGCACCAGCTCAACTTCCAACTCTCCAGCATTCATCTGGTTTCCTGTTTCTTTATTAGTTCCTATGTGGGATGCAATAAGCTTTTTTATTCTCTTGTTTACTATAAGCTTGCCTATCCCTATATCAGGGAAAGCTGTGTCATTGGCTATTAAAGTAATATCCTTAACTCCTTTTTCTATCATGGCATCAATAAGCCTGAATGGGTTTCTGCACCCTAAAAAACCTCCAATCATGATGGTCATACCATCATGAATCATATTTACGGCTTCCTCAATAGAAATAACTTTATTCATTCATACGCCTCCTATTGTTAATTATCTCTTAACTATTAGTGAAGTACCTTGACCTCCACCTATGCAAAGGGTTGCTAGACCGGTCTTAGCATCTCTCTTTATCATTTCATGAATCAGAGTCACCAGTATTCTTGTTCCTGAGCATCCGATAGGATGGCCTAAAGCTATTGCACCACCGTTTACATTGGTCTTTTCAGGATCCAGTCCCAGATCTTTCACCACTGCTAGAGATTGAGCCGCAAAAGCTTCATTTGCTTCTACCAAATCTATGTCTTCAATGCTCATATTCGCTTTTGTCAATGCCTTTTTTGAAGCAGGCACAGGACCGTATCCCATGATTGTTGGGTCAACACCTGCTGAAGCAAAGGATACTATTGTTGCCAAAGGTTTTATTCCCAGTTCATCTGCCTTTTCTTTAGACATGAGCAGTACTGCAGCTGCTCCATCATTTATACCTGAAGCATTTCCTGCTGTAACTGTTCCGTCTTTTTTGAATGCAGGTTTTAATTTTGCCAATGCTTCCAGTGTTGTACCAAAGCGTGGATGTTCATCAGTATCCACTATTATGGGTTCACCTTTTCTTTGAGGGATTACTACAGGGACAATCTCATCTTTGAATCTTCCACTTTTTACTGCCTTTTCTGCTTTCAACTGGCTTTGCAACGCAAAATTATCCTGCTCTTCTCTTGTAATATGCCACTGCTCAGCTATATTTTCTGCAGTTATTCCCATATGGTAATTGTTAAATATGTCAGTCAAACCATCATGTACCATGTAGTCAATTAAGGTTCCATTACCCATTCTTTGTCCCCATCTTGCATTAGGAACCAAATATGGAGCCTGGCTCATGTTTTCTGTTCCTCCGGCTACTACTATATCTGCTTCACCAAGAGCTATTGCCTGAGCAGCCAAGCTGACTGTTTTTAAACCAGATCCACAAACCTTATTTATTGTCATTGACGGTACTTCAACGGGTATTCCAGCTCCGATTGAAACCTGCCTTGCCACATTTTGACCAATACCTGCCTGAAGTACATTACCAAATATTACTTCATCCACCATTCCAGGTTCTACACCAGCTCTAGCCAAAACTTCTTTAACAACAACTGTACCTAATTTAACAGCTGGTACATCTTTAAAACTTCCTCCATAGGCTCCGATTGGAGTCCTCACAGCACTTACTATAACAACTTCTCTCAAAATTGCTCCTCCTTCAATTGAATCAATTTTGCATAAAAAATATATGCATTATTTTATAAAGCAAATATCGTGCCACATATTTCGAGCTAATAAAACATTTTTCATCATATTATTTTCAACAGTTTGAGAGATATGTATGTATGGGCATTCTAGCGAAGTAAAAAAGCAAAAAAAGAATGTAGATTTTTTTCTACATTCTTTTTTGTTTTATATTTAACATATTCTGTAAACTACTGAAAACATTATTCATATTCTTGTTGTAGAATTTTTTCTACAGATTTTTGCGTGTAGAAAATCGGCTACACTATAGGCTTTTTATATTTATGCCGTAATTCCTGAGTTTTTTATACAGTGCTGTTCTGTGAATCCCTAAGAGCTTGGCAGCTTCAGTTCTACTGCCATTTGAAGCTTTAAGTGCATCCAGGATGGCATTAAGCTCTGTATTTATAACTCTATCCTTCAAACATGATTTATCTATATTAATATAATTGTTTGCTAAACTGTTATTGATATAATCAGGTAGATTCTCCAAGGTTATTATATTACCTGCAGACATGTTTGCTGCTCTCTCAAGTACATTTCTTAATTCACGCACATTTCCAGGCCAATTATATAACGTCAATGCCTTCATTGCATTATTAGTAATTGTTTTACGGGATATGCCAATGGTTAATGCCAATTTGTCCAATATGTTTTCACATAGCAACGGAATATCGTCCAATCGATCCCTTAAAGGAGGAATATTCAGTTCTACTACATTAAGTCTATAGAAGAGATCATGTCTGAATTTGCCCTGCTTAACTGCTTCCTGCAGATTCTCATTTGTGCAGGCAATTATTCTAACGTCCATTCTTATTCTGTTATTGCCGCCTATTCTCTCAAATTCTCTCTCCTCTAATACCCTTAAAAGCTTTGCTTGCATACTGTAGGGCATTGAGCTTATCTCATCCATTAATATTGTACCACCGTTGGCAAGCTCCAGTTTACCGATCTTACCTTCTCTTTTTGCCCCGGTAAAAGCTCCGCCTTCATATCCAAAAAGCTCTGACTCTAATAATTCATGAGGTATTGCAGCACAATTTATCTGAACAAAAGGTCCATATCTCCTGTTGCTTGCATTATGAATCGCATGTGCAAAATACTCTTTACCTGTACCGCTTTCTCCCTGAATCAACACCGTTGAATCAGTTACTGCAGCTTTTGCTGCCAATTCTTTAAGCTCCAGCATCTGTTTATTTTGACCTATTATGCTATCAAAAGTGTATCGAGCTCTATACATTTTACTGATTTCATTTTTATATTTGCTTACTGTCTTTTCAAGAGCCTCAAGTTTTTTTGCCATAGATCTTATCTCTTCAATGCTTCTGAATAGCACTGTTCCTGCTGCTCCAATTACTTCGCCATCTTTAATTATTGGTATTCTGTTGGCCAGCATATCGCGGCCCTGCACTCTTTGAACATCACATAATTCTTTTTCCCCGGTCTTTAAAACAATATGAAGCCTTGTGTTTTCAATAACTTCTTCTACTGGTTTGCCAATAACTTCCTCTTCTTTTATGCCTAATAGTTTCTCATAGCCCCACTTAATTATACGCCCATTCTTATCAACCAAAACCATTCCCTGGTATGCGTTATCTATTATGTCTTTCATTGCATCAATGCTATGAATGAGCTCATCCATTTTGGAACATGCTTTGCCATCTTGTGATTCTTTAAATATATAGATTGTGTAAATCTCTTCATCTGATGATTTTAAAACTATATTTTTTGCCTTAATTTCCCTGCCTTTTATGCACATTGCCATTTCATCTTTTAAATCACTGCTTAGATTTTCATCAATCCCATATCTTATTAACACTTCCAGAACATCTGATGTGGATTCTTTATCAATGTCAAATAATTGTGCAAAAGCATCATTAACGATTATTTTATTTTCAGGACCAAACATCAGTATCCCTTCAGTAAAGCAATCTATTAGGGTTTGAATATTTGAACTGCTTCCAAAAAGCATTTATAATCACCACCATTATTTTCTGCATTGCAATTATTTTGTATTGCAATAATTTTAGTTATATTTATATTACATTGATATAAATTATAAGTCAAATGAATGTAACGGTAATTGATTTTTTGAATAAACTGATTATGTATCTATATATTTCTAAAGGGTGATTCAGATGTTTATAAATGGACCAAATCCCTATCGAAACTATATTGCCGGAGTAAATACAAAAGTACCCCTTAGAGACGGAAGCGTCAGCACTTATATCAATTTTGATAATGCAGCAACCACCCCTCCTTTTATAGCTGTTGTAAATAGATTAGTTGATTTTTCACAATGGTATTCCTCTATACATAGAGGAACAGGGTACAAATCAAAAATTTCCTCAGAGATCTATGACAGTTCAAGACTAGCAGTGCTGGACTTTATAGGAGGCACATGCGGCAAGGACTGTGTAATCTATGTTAAGAATACTACCGAAGCTATAAACAAGCTGTCTAATATGTATAAAGAAATATATGGAACCGGTGTCATATTATCAACCTTTATGGAGCACCATTCAAACGACCTACCTTGGAGAAATAAATTTCATGTAGATTATGTGGATATAGACCAGGATGGAAGACTTGATATTGAGGATATGGAAAAAAAGCTGCAGTCATATGGAGGAAAGGTAAGACTTGTAGCTATTACAGGAGCATCTAATGTTACTGGATATAAAAACCCCATATATGATGCAGCCAGACTTGCTCACAAATATGGTACAAAAATTTTTGTAGATGGTGCTCAGCTGATTCCGCATTGTTCCATTGACATGAAGGATCATTCTTCACCAGAACATATAGATTATCTTGCCTTTTCAGCCCACAAGATGTATGCACCTTTTGGCATAGGTGTTCTGATAGGACCTACCTCCACCTTCGTTAAATGTTCACCGGATTACAAGGGTGGCGGCACAATAGATATTGTGACCCACGACTTTATTAAATGGGCTAAACTGCCGGATAAGGAAGAGGCAGGAACTCCAAATGTAATGGGCGTAGTAGCTTTGCTTGAATCTATAAATATATTGAGTACTATAGGCATGGAATATATAGAAAGATATGAAAAGAGCTTAGCAGAATATGCTTATGAAAGATTGAAAAAAATACCTGACCTGGAACTATATAATTTTCATAAAAACTCCAATGACAGAGTATCAATTATTCCCTTTAATATAAAAGGCTTGCATCATAGTCAGACAGCTGAAATACTATCGGACGAGGGAGGTATAGGTGTAAGAAACGGCTGTTTCTGCGCTCAGCCCTATGTCCAAAGGCTCCTGAATGTAAGTGATGAGGAGTTGGAGGAAAGAAAAAAGGGCAATGTGAAAAACCCACCCGGCTTTGTAAGGCTAAGCTTTGGTCTTTATAATACTTATGAAGAAATAGATATGCTGGTAAGAATGTTGCTTAAAATCATAAATAACAAAGAACGCTATCTTAGAGAATATCCTTTGGAGTCATAGGACAGAATAAAGTATGTATTTTACAGAAGATAAACTCAAGGAGGTATTGCTTTGGCTAAAAAGCTTAATATCCTTATGTTCAGCGGTGAATATGACAAAGCCCTGGCAGCTATGATACTGGCAAATACGGCAAGACAAATAGGTGTAGATGTGACCATGTTCTTTGCATTCTGGGGACTCTGTCTTCTGAGAAATCACGGAAACAATGATATGGAAGGAAAAAGTTTTTATGAGAAGCTGTTTTCTGCTATGACTCCTAAGGGACCCGAAGATTTGCCATTGTCCAAAATGAATTTCAGCGGTATTGGCAAAGCTATGATGCTTGAGATGATGGATGAGAATGAAACCCCAACGCTTAGCGACTTTTTCAACGGTGCCATAAAGAAGGGAGTAAAGTTTTACGCTTGCAAGCTTTCAATGGAAGTAATGGGCATTGATAAGGATGAGCTCATACCTGAAGTTGAGGTAATGAATGCACAGCAATATCTGGAGGATGCATTGGAAGCTGATGTGCAACTGTTTATATGAATTTGGTCGCCTATGTTAAAATAAGCATATGCCAACTTAGACATATGCTTATTTTAATTCATCAGATAGATTCTATATATCGCTATGATACAGAATCATTTGGAAAAGAACATACTATAATATGACATCCCTTAGTGTCTTTTAGTGTTCTATTCTATCCCCAAATAATCTGCTATATTAGCCTTATCAGTCTTTACTCCTTCGATAATTGGCTCTCTGCATGTCATGATTGTCGTTATGCCAGGACCATGTCCCGCTTTTATACAGTCGCTGTGAATAACCACACCGATTGTAACAGCATCTTTTAAATAGGTTCTTCCAAAGCCATTGTCATGATCCCTTATAAAAACAATATCACCAAATCTCAGCTTATCAAGGCCAAATTCCTTTATTGCTTCCTCATCGCTGGTCATGATATCATAATCTCCGCTGTATGCTGAAGCAGCGCCGGTGCCTGAACCCATCAGATATGCTGGTACTTCAGCAGCTACAGGTACTATTATCTTCCCGCTCTCTTCCCTTATGCCCAGTTTATTAAAAAGCTCAGGATCTATATTCATGATTTTCACCTGAGGATAATCCACAAGTTCCAATCCTTGTCCCCAGGCTTTAATCAGTATCTTATCATCAAGACTCATTTTTTCAAGGTCTTCTTCCTTGAAATATACCAGTACATGCTCAACTCCGCCATGTTTTCCTGTTACATATCCTAATGCGCCTTTTGCGTCACCGCTTACTACCTTTGCAGCATTTCCAATGCAGGATAGCAGATTTAAACCACCGTTTTCACCATCATTATCATTTCTAATCGATACTCCTGGTTCCACATGGTCTCCTACCCAGCCCATGGCAGGGTCTCCTACCTTAACATTGTATGTAATTCCTCCTGTAGCAGGCAAAACTCTAGGCTCTCCCATATAACTTATTCTATATGGAAATCTGGCCATAGGATGATGTATTTTGCCCTGCACTGACTGAATGACCAGCTTATCCTGATTAGTTTTTAACATATTTACATCTCCTCTTAAAATATTTACTCCACTTCATATTCTATCTCTATGAAGTGGAGTATTCAATAAACCAACTATTTAATATTAAGCTTTTCTCTTAATTTAGCCAGCATATCTGTTGTCATTGAAGCCAAATCGTATTTTGGATTCCAGCCCCATTCTTCTCTGGCAGCACTGTCATCCAGTGAATCTGGCCAGGATTCTGCAATAGCCTGTCTTACTGGGTCTACATCATAAGTCATTTCAAACTCAGGTATGTGTTTTTTGATTTCTTCAGCTATATGCTCTGGAGCAAAACTCATAGCTGTTATGTTAAATGCATTTCTGTGTTTCAGCTTTGATGGGTCTGCCTCCATCAAGGTAACTATTGCATTCAATGCATCAGGCATATACATCATATCCATATATGTGCCTTCTGCAATATATGAAGCATACTTCTTATTCTTCAATGCTTCATAATAGATGTGAACTGCGTAGTCAGTGGTTCCTCCTCCTGGCAATGCCTCATAGGATATAAGGCCAGGATATCTGACTCCTCTGGTATCCACACCGAACTTCATATGATAGTAGTCACACAATAACTCTCCGGCTACCTTTGTTACACCATACATTGTAGTTGGTCTCTGAACATCATCCTGAGGAGTTTTTACCTTCTGTGAGTTTGGACCAAAGGCAGCTATTGAGCTGGGTGTAAATACAGAGCATCCAAGCTCCCTTGCAACCTCAAGAACATTAAACAATCCGCCCATGTTTATGTTCCAGGCCTTCACAGGATCTTTTTCTCCAGTAGCTGACAGCAATGCTGCAAGGTGAATTATTGTATCAATCTTATGTTTTTTCACTGCCTCAGCTATTTCATTTCCATTTTGTACATTTATCAATTCAAAAGGGCCGCTTTCGATTACTTTGGAACCTTCTATTTTTCTTATATCTGAAGAAATTACATTGTCTGCACCATATATTTTTCTCAAATGAGCTGTAAGCTCTGATCCAATTTGCCCCAAAGAGCCTGTTATTAAAATTCTTTTCATTAAAATACCTCCTGCTTTATTCGCTAGCTATAACTTTACTTTATCAGTTTCAATTCTTTTCCGACCTTTTCAAAAGCTCTCAATGCTTCATCCAAGTCTTCTTTTGTATGTGCTGCTGTAACAATTGTTCTTACTCTTGCTCCGTCTCTAGGAACTGTTGGATATACTATGCTCTGGGCAAATACGCCTTCTTCGAAAAGTCTCTTGCTCAATTCAATAGCAGTTCTGTCTTCTCCGGTGATTACAGGAGTTATTGGTGTTTCACTATGTCCTGTATTGAATCCTAAATCAATCAAGCCTTTTTTCAGATATCTTGCATTTTCCCATAGTTTATCTGTAAGCTCAGAGCTTTCAGACAGTATGTTTATTGCTTCCAGGCATGCTGCAGCTACTGCTGGTGGAGCAGCTGTACTGAACAAGAATGGTCTTCCTCTGTGATTCAGCCATTCTATCAAATTCCTTCTGCCTGCTACATATCCGCCTACTACTCCGATAGCTTTGGACAATGTTCCTATCTGTATATCTACTCTTCCATGGAGGTCAAAGTGGTCAGCAGAACCTCTTCCGCTTCTTCCTAATACTCCGCTGGCATGTGCATAGTCTACATATGTGAGACAGCCGTATTTCTCTGCTAATTCTACAATTTCAGACAATTTGGCTATATCGCCATCCATGCTGAATACTCCGTCGGTAATGATAAGCTTAGTGTTATACTTATCCTTTACCTCTTTGATGACTCTTTCCAAGTCTTCCATATCGCTGTGTTTGTATCTTACTACATCAGCACGGCTTAAACGGCAGCCATCAATTATACTTGCATGGTTCAGTTCATCGCTTATTATTACGTCTCCCTTGTCAACTACAGCTGGAATTACGCCTGCATTGGCAGTAAATCCGGATTGGAATACAAGCACTGCTTCTACATGTTTAAATTCTGCAAGCTTTCTTTCCAATTCTTCATGTATGCTCATGTTTCCAATGATAGTTCTTACTGCGCCTGCACCAACACCCCATTTTTCCAATGCTTCCATAGCAGCTTTCTTTAGTCTTGGATGATTGGCAAGACCTAAGTAGTTGTTTGAAGAAAGATTGATAACATTTTTGCCATTGATTATGCATCTTGGTCCTGAAGGACTTTCCAATACTGCAAGCTTTCTATATACGCCCTGTTCTTTCAGCTCATCCAGCCTCTGGGTTATAAAGTCAAGATCATGGATACCCATATTACAACCTCCCTATTATTTGAATCTATATAATTATTTGCCTAAAGTTAGCCTATTATAATTATATATAAGCAAAATTAACAGTTCAAAATTCGCATAAGCCATTTTTTTGAATATTTCATTCAATTAGTCCGCCTATCGCCTACATTCTTACTATTTTGTCCTCTTATAAAGTTTACAAATTAAGTTTGTCGGCATATACTTTTCAATTTCTAATAGCAAAAAGCTGAAGCACTATTCTTAGTCTTCAGCTTTTTGCATAATATCATACTGAATTTTCTTGCTGGAATCCATAAGACTCTTAAAAAATATCTTTAGCTCCTCAGCCAAATGCTTATTCTTTAATCGGCCTATGGCTTTTTCTATAACTTGTCTCTCTCTTTCGGCATCAAAGACTTCCATGCCCTTTTGCTTTTTAATGCCACCTATTTTAACAGCTAGTTCCATCCTTCTTTCAAAGAGCTTGACAAGCTCCTCGTCTACTTTATCAATTTCTTTTCTCAAAAGATCCAATTCTTCCAAATCTATTCCTCCAAAATAAGATTCAAAATTGCAATGGCAGCAGCAGCTTCCACCACAGGCACTGCTCTCGGTACTATGCAGGGATCGTGCCTTCCCTTTATATTAAGCTCCACCTCTTCCATTTTGCTCATATCTATACTTTTCTGAGTTTTTCCTATGGATGATGTGGGTTTTATTGCCACCCTGAATATGACAGGCATTCCATTTGTTATACCCCCCTGTATGCCGCCGCAGTGATTTGTTCTGGTTTTTACCGCTCCATCATGTATGTAAAATTCATCATTGGATTCAGAGCCTCTCATCCTGCTAATGTCAAATCCTGTTCCAAATTCTACTCCCTTTACTCCAGGTATGGAGAAAAGAATATGTGATAAGCTGCTCTCTACTGAATCAAAGAACGGCTCTCCTATCCCGGCAGGCAATCCGATAACAGCGCACTCAATAATTCCGCCTATAGAATCTTCCTCTGCTTTAGCTGATAGTATTTCAGTTTTCATCAAATCTGCTTTATTCTCATCTAAAACAGGCAAAGCCATATTCCCTAGCTTATGCAGCAAATGGCTGTCAATATTTACAGGATCAAGGGAAGCATCTTCAACCATGCCTATGCTTTTTATATGAGAACCGATATGTACACCTTTTTCTTCCAGCATCTGCCTGCATATAGCTCCTGCAAAAACTATTGGAGCGGTAATTCTTCCGGAAAAGTGACCTCCTCCTCTGTAGTCGTTATAGCCTTTATACTTTATCCTTCCTGTATAATCCCCATGTCCCGGCCTTGGAATATCCTTTAAATACTCGTAATCATTGGATCTGGTATCATTGTTTTTTATCATAAAAGCCAAAGGAGTACCTGTAGTATAACCGTTGAAATATCCGCTCAATATCTGAAATTCATCTTCTTCCCTTCTTGTTGTAGCAATGTCACTTTGCCCCGGAGACCTTCTTTTCATCTGAAACCTGATGGCATCCAGATTCAGCTTTATTCCCGAAGGCAAACCATCGATGATTGCTCCTATGGCTTCACCATGGGATTCACCAAAAATTGATATCTTTATTCTATTGCCCCATACTCCGCCCATTAATCTCACCTCCCAACTGAGACATCGGGGACGGTTCTCCGTGTCTCACTTTTCCTGGTGAGACACGGAGAACCGTCCCCGATGTCTCACACAAGTTTCTTGTAATCGTCCCAGAAATTGATATAGGATTTTTTCACCGATTCTTGTCCCATTATGACAAGAGGTTTATTGCATCTTGTTGCCGCTATTGCCAAAGCCATGGCTATTCTGTGGTCATTCCAGCAGTCTACAGTACCGCCGGTGAATCTTTTCACCCCTTCTATGACCAGGCCGTCATCCAGCTCAGTGATTTTACCGCCTATTTTATTAAGTTCCATTGCTATTGCTTTAAGCCTATCTGATTCCTTTATCCTCAATCTGCCTGCATTTTTTATGGCAGCTCTGCCTTCGCTTAAAGCAGCCATTACAGCAATTATGGGCACCAGGTCAGGTATCTGAGAGGCATCTATATCTATGGCCTTCATATTGCTTTTATATGCTGTTATACAGTCATCATTTATTTCCAACCTGCCTCCCATGGCTTGTATTATTTTCAGTATTTCCTTATCCCCCTGCAGTGAGTTCATATTCAGACCCTTGCATGCAACAGAGCCGGATAATACTCCCCCTGCAAGCCAGAAGGCAGCCTGAGAAAAATCCCCTTCCACATTGAAAGTTGTTGGAGTATATTTTTGGTTTCCTTTGATATAGAAGCTGGTATAATTGTTATTCTCCACATGGACACCAAAGTTCTTGAGCACATCTATCGTTAAATCCACATAACCCTTTGATTCAAGTGGAGTCTCCATGATTATCTCTGAATCTTCGTTAAGCAGCGGCAGCGCAAACATCAATCCTGTAATAAACTGGGAACTGACATCTCCTCTCACATGAAATCTGTCCGGTTTCAGCCTGCCCAATATAGTCAGAGGAAGCTTCCCATCACTGCTTCTATACTCTATGCCTTGTTTTTCAAATATTTCATAGTATATATTCAGAGGTCTTTCTATGAGCTTCCCTCTGCCCTGGAAGGTTACCCTGCCCCCTACCAATGCTGCTATTGGTATGAGAAATCTTAAAGTGGAACCTGATTCAATGCAGTCAATGGTTGTTTCAACCGGCTCAAGACTTCCTTTCCCATGTATGATGAGCTGATGCCTGTCACCTTCATCTTGTCTGTTATCCATATGGACACCCAGGGATACCAGGGCATTTATTGTAGCTTTTATATCTTCAGAAAGGACTACATTATTGATTGTGCTTTTGGCTTGCGATAAGGCACCGGCTATTATGGCCCTGTGGCTTATGCTTTTTGACGGCGGTACATGGACAGTACCATTTAATGCCTTTGGCAAAATCTCTATAGCCATATATCAATCTCATCCTTTTTTATATTATGTATATAAGCTTCCCCTATCTTTTTCAGAAGTATCAGATTTATGTTGTCTCCCCTTGCTTTCTTGTCAATAAGGATATAATCCTTAAGCCTGGTTTTATCCATGGGAGGAAGAACATAAGGAAGGTTATATTTCTTCAGCAGATTTATCATGCTATCCAAAGTTCCCTCTTGTGTTAATCCCATAGCTTCAGCCTTTGATGTTATATGTATCATTCCAAGAGCTACTGCTTCTCCATGGCTGTATCTGGAATAATCATAGTATTTTTCTATTGCATGGCCAAAGGTATGCCCAAAGTTCAGAAGCATTCTCGCTCCATTATCCTTCTCATCATCTCTCACTAATTCTGCTTTTATATTGCAGCATTTCTCAATTATATCATCTATGATGGGCAAGGAGATTATATTATTCCCGTCCTCCAGCAGCTTAAAAATACCTTCGTCCTTGATGCAGGCGTACTTTATTACCTCTCCCATGCCATCTGCTATGTATTTCTCATCAAGTGTCTTCAAAAATTCCGGATCTATTATTACTGCTTCAGGCTGATAGAAGCTTCCCATCAGGTTTTTGCCTTCTTTCAGATTTATCCCTACTTTACCTCCTATGCTGCTGTCAACCTGAGCAATAAGGGTTGTTGGCACCTGTATGTATCTTATTCCCCTCAGGAGAACGGATGCTGCAAATCCTCCCAAATCTCCTGCAACACCGCCCCCGAAGGCTACTATCAGATCTCCTCTGGTAATGCCGCCCTCAAGAAGGCGGGAGCAAATATTCTCCAGAGAATTGAGACATTTGCTGTTCTCTCCTGCCTCAAATTCTACAATAAATGGCTCATAACCTTCTTCCTCAATAATGGCTTTCAGCTTTTTACCATATAGTCTGTTAACATTTGAATCAGTGACAATCCCAACTTTTTTGCCGGTATACAGCTTATTTATAATTTTCCCGCATTCATTGATAATTCCTTGCTTTATGTAAACAGAATATACCTTAGAGTCTGTTGCTACCCCTACTATCCTCAATTCAATCACTTCCTCTCAATAATAATTCTTCAATGCATGTTCATTTACCTTTTTACTAAGCAGAAAATTGGAGAACTTTACACATATATTGTTATCATTTATTCCTGAACAATTTCTATTTTTTTACCTTCAAATTTCATATTATATGGCATAATAGATGCATAGGAATAATTTTGAAAAGTAAGGGGGCGTGCTGCAATGGCAAGAAAAATATTATGGAAATCCAATAACATGAAGGTTGAAGAGAAGGCTGATTTAGATTTTCTAAGTGAAAAGCAAATTGAAAAAGCAAAAAAGTTTCATAGGACCTTTCCTCAATATACGAAAACTCCCCTTGTCAGCTTGGAGAACTTGTCAAAAAGACTTGGACTAGGAGGCATTTACATAAAGGATGAGTCCTACAGATTCGGGCTTAATGCCTTCAAGGTTCTTGGAGCTTCCTATGCCATGTCAAAGTACCTTGCCCAAAGGCTGAGCATTGATATCTCAGAGCTGGATTATGAGAAGCTGATCTCTGAGGAAATAAGAAAGCAATTAGGTGAGATTACATTTGTTACAGCCACTGACGGCAATCATGGGAGAGGTGTTGCGTGGACTGCATCACAGCTTAAGCAGAAATCCGTTGTATATATGCCAAAGGGCTCATCCCTGACCAGACTTGAAAACATCAGAAAAGAAGGTGCTGAAGCCTCAATAATGGATATGAACTATGATGATGCAGTAAGGCTTGCAGCTGAAAATGCCAGAAAATATGGCTGGGTTGTGGTTCAAGATACAGCTTGGGAAGGCTATGAGGATATTCCATCATGGATTATGCAGGGATATGGGACTATGGCTGTGGAAGCCTTGGAGCAATTGAATTCATCAGGAATTGAAAAACCTACCCATATATTTGTTCAGGCTGGAGTTGGCTCATTTGCTGCAGCAGTACAAGGATATTTCGCTTCCATATTCAAAGATGACTGTCCCACAACAGTCATAGTAGAGGCAGATGAAGCAGCATGCCTGTACAAATCAGCAATCCAGGGCGATGGAAAACCCCAAATAGTAACCGGAGACATGCCCACTATAATGGCAGGCCTGGCCTGCGGCGAACCAAACATCATAGCCTGGCAAGTTCTTAAATCCTACAGCAGCATATTTGTTGCATGCCCTGACTGGGTTGCTGCAAAGGGCATGAGGATTCTGGGCAATCCTTTGAAAGGCGACGATAGGGTTATTTCAGGTGAATCAGGGGCTGTTACTCTCGGATTGGTTGCAGCAATCATGACCAGAGATGAGCTGAAAGATTTGAGAGAAGCCTTAAAGCTTGATGAAAATTCAAGAGTGCTCCTCTTCAGCACAGAGGGAGACACTGATCCGGATATGTATCGAAGCATAGTATGGGATGGGGAATATCCATCTTATGAATGATTTAAAATAAAGAGTATGGAAACCATAAGTTGGTTTCCATACTCTTTATCAACAATTGAAGTATTAGCTCATGAGTCTCTTTTCGCCTTCTATTTCCTGGATTGGCTTTATGTTCTGAGTAACCTCCAGGGTACCTAGGTAGTTACCCTGGCTGTCTCTTACAGCAAAGTATCTGATGAATACATACATATTTCCCATCTTGATCCAGAAGTCTTCATGATCCTTTATTCCTGCTTTGAAGTCCTGCACAATTTTTTCTACAACATGAACGCTTGCCGGTGGATGGCAGTTCTGAACGGTTCTTCCTATTACAGTCTTAGTTCTTGCAAATATTCTCTCCTTGCCTTGAGAGAAATATTTCACCACATCATCCTTATCAACAAATGTTATGTCAAAAGGCAGAGTATTCAGCATTGCCTCCAGTTCTTCCACCTTCAGGATACCTGTTTCAAACTTAACATAGCCCATTTCTTCAGCTGAAGCTTTAGCTGCTTCCTTTTTCTCCAGATTTACTCTCTTAGGCTTCCATACACCGGCAGGTTCTGTTAAACAGTAACCTATTTCGGCGCTATCCTCTGCAATTGTCAGCCACTCATCCTCTGTGAGGGTATCCTTGCACATCGGGAATAGTATGTTTTCTTCCTTAAAAATCATTTCATTGACCTTATTTATCAAATCTTCCGTTCTCTTTATGATTTCATCCTTATTGCCCTTGTATTTCTCAAGTTCAATCCTTACGCCCTTTACCTCTGCTCTGATTTCATCGTCTACACCCCACATAACTTTTGGCGGTGCAGTTATGCCGTATTTCTCCAGATAGGGGAATATAAGATTTTCTTTTCTGCTGTAATGTTTGTCTATTTCCCAGAGCAAATTCAATGCTTCAATTAATTTCTCCACATTGCCTTTGCTGTCATCGGTCTTGAAGGCTTCCAAAGCTTCTTTCATCTTGCCATTGAGCAGTTTTTCAATCTCCCTGTTTTCCAGCATAAAGGTGTGTATAGGATGACCCGGAGTTTTTTCGATTTCCTGTATTTCTTCCTTATGTATATCCTCTATGGAACCTTTAAATACTGCAGCATGGACATCACATAGTCTCTGAACTTCTTCCACCGGCATACCCTCGGCAATCAAGGCGCCTTCCATTTCGGATATTTCAGTAGCAGATACACCCTTTATGAGTTCAGCAAATCTTTCTTTTACTTCTTCTACGCTTTTTCCCTCATGGAGCTCCAGTATCAATTCCTTCAGAACCTTTTTTCTGTATTCCCTGTTGTTGATGATTTCGCTCATTTTTAACCCTCCCTTATATTTTTTATCCTTAAGTAAGTTAATTTAACATGACTGCTGTTTAATTATGCTAATAAAATAATATCTTACGGAAAATTATCTTTCTGTAATATATGTTACCATTTAAAAAGGCTGTTGCAAATATGAATTTTGGCAGAATCTCAAGCCCATAAACTTCGCAACAGCCTTTTAATACCATTACTTCAAGCCCAGAGCCTTCCTCTTTTTCATAATATGGGCTTCTATACCGTCAGCTGCTTCCTTGGGATCATCTCCCAAGCCTACCTTTCCTCCTGTCAAGCCTTCCACATCTTCCGTGAGAAGCTTAACAAGATTGGGTGCTCCTGTGATAAATGGCACTGGAGACAGATGGGTGTAGGTTCCATAGGCTATGGCAAATACGCCGTCTATTGTGGCTTTTTGTTCCATCCATTCGGGTGCTGTAACAGCTATGGGCAGATCAGGAATATCCAGATCCATATGGTCAGCCAATGCAGTAACCAGCATGGATATTCTTCCTGTATCTGTGCAGGTTCCGAAGCTCAATACGGGAGGAATCTTGAGCATGTTGCAAACCTCAGCCAGTCCGGGACCGGCAAGCTTGATGGCATCCAGATTGCACAGACCTGCTACTTCCAGGCCATGGTTACCGCAGCCGCCTGCCACAACAAGCATATCTCTTCTTATAAGCTCCTTTGTAAGGTTTACTGTGTTCCAATCGTGTGGTCCGTTCCTTAGAGTTGCGCAATTAGCTAAAGCAACAACTCCTTTGAGCTTCCCTTCGCTTATAACCTTTACAAGGGCATCAAGATTGTTTCCAAGTGCATTGAGTACAGCTTCTGTTGAGAATCCGGCTATGGCTTTCTGCTTAATCCTTGGTACTTTAGGCTGTATCTTTCCGTGTCTCTTTTTGAAGTTTTCAATAGCCAGATTGATCAATGAATCAGAAACTGTATCAACTTCTTTAGGATTATAGTCAAATCCATATTTCAGGCCCGGCATTCTTACTATATCGTTTACGCTTACCAGAGTAACTTGATATTTTTGTGCATATAAATCTAAATGAGGCGGTGAGCAGTTCTCTTCCATGGCGAATACATCAACAGTGCCTGTTGCCATTAGCGGTTCTATTGCCAGCCAGTTTCCTATAAGGCCTACAAACACATCATCCATATCGAATCTCTGGAGCAGTTCCTGACCTGTCTCAATGGATCCTACTACGCGGAGGCCCTTTGCTCCAGCCTCTTTGGCTCTGTTTTGCACTTCCTGTGTCTTGGCTTTCTGCATGACAGCTACTCCAAGCCATGGCTGGTGTCCGTTGAAAACAATATTGATATAGTCCGGATCCATTATGCCCAGATCAACCTCAACCTCATGTGGTTTTGGTGTGCCAAACAGAATGTCCTGTACCATCTCAAGACCTATCTGGGCATTGTATATGGTAGACAAACCAAGTCTTAGTGATTTAGTAGCCAAAGATGCGAAATCTCCATCCACATTGGTCAGACAGCTGGCTACACAATCCTGTATTTCATATATTACTCCCGCAGGATATATATCCAGGCTTCTCCATACTTCTTTTCTCTTTCTGGGAGCAAATACTTCCACCATTCTATTAGGTCTGTCATAGTCGGTATGTAATTCTTCCAGAAGCAGATCTGCCAGCTTTATGGCCATTTGATTGGTATCCAGATTTGTATCGATGCCCAGCATTTTGCACATCCATTTAAGCTTCTCCACATCAGTGATTTTGAAAGGAGTTTCTCCTTTGGCTGTAGCCTTTAAAGTTCTGAATGCCTGATAGGCATGATGTCCGTAGGTGCCGGCTCCCATGATGTTATGCAACAGGAACTCTCTCATGGCCATTGCATCAGGTCCTATGCCGCATACACCTCTTGTCTGACCGCCCTTTTCGCTTATTCTGCATGGTCCCTGGGAGCAAAGCTTGCAGCTTAACCCTTCCAGGCAGAATTTGCATCGTATCTTTTCCTGCAATGCATAACGATCAAAAACATTGGTTAAGCCATCTTCTCTAATCCTTTTCAGCATCTCCTCCACAGAATCGTGATAACTGACTCTGCCTTCAGTTTTTTCCAGTATTGTTTCACCCATAAAAAATACCCCTTTCATTAGATTCTTCGTTGAATTAATATTCAGTGGAGATCCAATCACCCACTGAATATGTCTTGTTCAACATAAGTTTTCCAATAAAGGGGCTTTGTTATACTTATTTATTTGTAACTCTGCGAATTATGCCGCTAGCAACATCCTGTATATCCAACACTTCATCCGATAGATTTGCCTCATAAGCACTTTTGGGCATGCCGTATACAGCACAGGTTCTTTCGCTCTGGGTTATGACATAGCAATTAGCTTTCTTCTTTAATTCTCTCAAGCCATTGGTGCCATCCTTTCCCATGCCTGTCAGAACAACCGCCAGCATATTCAGATTAGAGAATCCATCAGCCAAAGACTTGAACAGCACATCTGCAGCAGGCTTAACTCCATTTACCGGAGGAGTATCTTCCAGCTTTATCATCATTGTATTGGAAGAAGATTTTGTTACGGTCATGTGCCTGCCGCCCTTTGCAATATATATATGATTTGCTTCAGGTATATCTCCATCCTGGGCTTCAGTTACCTCAAGCTTGGAAATATTATTTAATGAATTTGCAAATATCTTCGTGAATTCAGCAGGCATGTGCTGAACAATAAGCACGGGAACACCTAAATCTGCAGGCAGTTTGCTGCAAACATCATATAAGGCTTTAGGACCTCCAGTTGAGGAAGCTATAAGCACCAGATCGATTTTAAGCCTGGATGTCTGGCTTTCTACATTAGGAGTTCTGGGAGCTGCTTCTGGTTCTTTTTCAATATTCAACTGCTTAGAAGCTGCCGGTCTCTCTCTTTCAACTTTTGCTTTTCCAATGCTTGCTGCAGTTTCATTACTGCTTATATTATAATACTTGTTGATGATTATGTAGTTAAAAAGCACCTTCAGGTAGCTTGTTATGCTAATCATATTTCTCTGCCAATCGCTTCCTTTTGGCTTGGAGATAAAGTCTAAAGCTCCAATTTCCAAGGCTGTTACAGTAAGCACATTATCAGAATTATCAGCAGAGCTTATCATTATCACTTTAACATCTTCATAGCTTTCTTTTATGCTTCGCAAAACATCTATGCCATTAATTCCAGGCATGTTTATATCCAGCAAAACAACATCAGGAGTATTTTGCTTAAGCATATTCAGACATTCATTTCCATTTGCAGCAACTGATTGTACAACTGCTGAACCGGTTCTTTCCACTGCATCGCTAAGAAACTTGCGAAATAAAGCTGAATCATCCACGATCATTATATTTAACTTTTTCATATATTACTACACCTGCTTATATGTATAATAGTTATGTATTATTATAAATATAAAATAAAAAAGCTGCAATAATCTGCAGCTACGTTATCATATGGTGCGCCATTAGGGATTCGAACCCCAGACCCACTGATTAAGAGTCAGTTGCTCTACCAGCTGAGCTAATGGCGCGTTTTTATGTCGTCGCAACCGACTATTTCATTATACAAAATATATTATTATATGTCAACTGATTAATATAGAATTTTTTTGTTAATCTTCGAAATTTATCTCTATGTTTTCGTAACCAAAATTTCTCAGAAACTCTTCCAAGAATATCTTAATATTGTTATTTGTATCTTTGAAGAAGCCTTTTTCTTCAAGCTTGGCTTCTATGTTTTCTTTTTCTTCTGCAAGCTGGCTGAAAATATCGTTAATACTTAAGCTGTTGAAAATTGAATTCTTTTCATCATATACATATACGCTTTTCTCATCTATTGAATGGTCAAGTATCTTAGAATTTTTCAGCTTTATTTTTATACTCTTCCCTTCATTGAACAATATCTCCATATCCTCAGCATTTATACCGGCTTTTATATATCCATCATATTTTATCAAAAATGATTTTTCAGTAAAAGGAACCTGGAAGTCCTTGATTCTCATTTTATCTTTAAATGCCACCACATTGCTGTAAAAATATTTGCTGGAGGACAATTCCCAGAGCTTTTCAACTCTTTCCAGTATGACCGTTGAGTCTGCAATAGTCTGGTTTTCAACTGTTACAGGCGGTTGGGGAGCCTTCTGGATGTCTAATATTTTATAAGCAGTAAGCATGATTGCCAGAATCAAAGCTAAAATAACTATCGTCTTCATTGATATAATACTTTTTATATTCATTTACACAAAACTCCTCACAAAATGCTACATATATCTTAATAAATAATATTACAATGACCCCCACATTATCTCACCATTTACTATTGTTGCAGCCACTTCCACATCTTTTAATCTGTCATGTTCTATTTCAAATATATCTTCATTGAGCACAGTAAAATCAGCAAGCTTATCTTCCCTTATTGAGCCCTTTATGTTCTCTTCAAAAGCAGCATATGCTGCTCCCATAGTAAATCCATATAAAGCTTCTTCAACAGAAATTTTCTGCTCAGGCAGCCAGCCGCCTTCAGGATATCCAGAAAGATCCTTCCTGGTCACCGCTGCATAAATACCATGCATAACATTGCAAGGCTCCACAGGGCAATCAGAGCCAAATGCTACATGAACACCTTTATCTATAAGGGTTTTCCAGTTATAGGTCCACTTGGCTCTTTCAGCTCCTACTCTGTCTTCTACTATATGAAGATCATAATCCAGGAAAATAGGCTGCACATGGGCTATAACATCCAGCTCTCTGAATCTTTCCAATAGCTTTTCATCTGTTATCTGACAATGCACTATTGAATGCCTTACCTTCTTATCAGGGGATTTTTTCTTTGCCTTCTCAATGCTTTCAAAGGCCATGTACATTGCTTTATCGCCAATGCAGTGTATTGCAGCACTCATATTCCTATCATGGGCATAGAATACAAGCTTATCCAGCTCGTCCTGGGTATAAGTTGATATTCCGTAGTTTCCTGGTGAATCGCTGTATTCCTCTGACAGATATGCAGTTCTGGCTCCCAGTGAGCCGTCTGTCAACAATTTGAGAGGTCCTAGCCTGAAATATTCATTGCCCCAGCCGGGATAGTATCCTTTGTCAAAAAAATCAGCCAATGCATCCATAGTAGGCAGCAAGCATTGTTCATACAATCTTATTTTCATTCTGCCTTCTGATGCCAGCTCCTTGTATGCCTGTATCACTTCTTCATATCCAGCACCAGCAGCAGACTCCAAATCATCACTTTGTACAGAGGTTAGCCCACAGGATAATGCCCTCTCCTGAGCAGTCAAAATAGCTTCTTTAATGGATTTTATATCAGCCTTAGGCATCCTCTCTTTTATGAGATCTATTGCATTCTCTCTGAAAATCCCATTAGGCTCTCCATTTTCATCCAGGTCCATGGATCCGCCTTCCACCTGCTTTGTATACCTGTTAATACCGCATAATTCCATGGCCTTGCTGTTGACCACCACAGCATGGCCGCAAGCCCGGGTAATCATAATAGGTTGTTCTTTAGATATATCGTTCAGGTCATATTTTGTTGGAAACACTTTCTCATCAAAATAGTCCTGATTCCATCCTCTCCCAAGAATCCAACTCCCTGGTTCCACATTGTTTCTGGCCATATAGTCTGATATACATGCTTTTAAATCTTCTATGGACCTGGTGCCGCTTAAATCTATGTTCCTCATAAAAAAACCAAGATTCAGAAGATGCATATGGCTGTCTATAAAACCAGGCACCATAAGTTTGCCATTTAAATCGATGATTTGTGTGTTATCATCTTTATGCTTTAATACATCATCATTGGTTCCAACAAAAATAATTTTACCATTGGATACAACTACACCTTCCGCAAAGGGGTTTTCTTTCTCAATTGTAGCTATCTTGCCGTTGAAAAATATTTTTTTCACCCTGAAGACTCCTCTCATTTATATTCAAGAAGTCAGTAACTTTACTGCATCCTTTCCTGGCAAGGGTTTGCTGAATAAATATCCCTGTACCATATCACAATTATAACACTTAAGGTATCTTAATTGTTGTTCTTCCTCTACTCCTTCTGCAACAACTTCAAGTCCCAGGTCATGTGCCAGAGAAATTATGGTTCCTGTCAGGCAACTTCTATCATTTTCATTTATTATATTATCTATAAATGATTTATCAATCTTCAGAACATCTATTGGCAATTCTCTAAGATACGTCAATGAAGAATATCCTGTGCCAAAGTCATCAAGAGATATTCTTACTCCTAATTCCCTTAATTTTTTCAGTTTTTTCATGTTTAGTTCAATGTTCTCAATTAAAAGGCTCTCTGTTATCTCAAGTTCAAGTGAAGATGGCTCCAATCCTTTTACTTTCAGAATACTGTCTATCATATTTACGAAGTTTTCCTGTTTCAACTGTATAACAGAAACATTTACAGATATGCATAAATCTTTGTGACCCATGTCATATAAATTCTTTATAAATTCGCAAGCCTCCCTAAGAACCCATTCTCCAAGAGGAATTATAAGGCCTGAAGTCTCCGCAATAGGTATAAAATCCTTTGGAGAAACAAATCCATGCTCTGAGCTGTTCCATCTAAGTAATGCTTCGAATCCTTTTATCCTGCCTGATTCAATATGATACTGTGGTTGATAATACAGTAAAAACTCATTATTTCCAATGGCATTTTTCATGCTGCTTTGGATTTTCATCTTCTTTACTATGCTTTCATTCATATAGTCATCAAAGTAGACATGATTCCCTTTTCCTGCTGCCTTGGCAGCATACATGGCTATATCAGCACATTTCAACAAATCATTAAAATTCTCTCCATTTTCAGGATAAAGAGCGATGCCTATACTAGTCGTTATATTTATTGATGAATCCTCTATATAAAAACCTGTTTCGAAAGTCTTCAGTAGCTCATCTGCCAGCATTTCAACTTCAGATATATCTTCATAGGCATCGGTGATGACCATGAATTCATCTCCGCCTAGCCTTCCAGCTATATGTTTTTCTCCTACAACCTTCTTTATATTCTCAGCAACAGCAATCAAAAGCTTGTCTCCCATATAGTGGCCAAATGTGTCATTTACAAACTTGAAATTGTCTATATCCATATATAACATAGCTGATTTGCTTTGCTTGTTAAGAATATTATCATTGAAATGACTCTCCAGATTTATGCGATTAGCCAATTCTGTGAGAGGATCATAATATGCCAGATTATGAATCTTCTTTTCTTTTTGGGCTAATTCATCATACTGCTCTCTCAAAGTCTCCTCAGAAGCGTATAATTCCTCATATAGAGATGTCAATTCCTGATGACTTTCAATCAGTTCTCTCTCCATCTTTATTCTTTCGCTTATATCAATTCCTATAATCTCTATATACTCATTATCATAATCCTCAAGAATATTTAGATTACAGACTAAATATACTACGCCTCCATCAGAACTCTTCAAAGACAACTCCAGGCTGTTCAGCTGCTCTCTCTTATTAATGTGGTGCATAAGCACATCATAGGATTCAATGGAGTCGGAGGCAACAATGTCTAAAAGCTTCATATTGCCTACTACCTGGTCTCTGCTATAGCCTAGCTTAATCTCTGCATGCTTGTTGTATTCATGTATAAAACCAAGTTCATCTATGCCTAGAATAACTAAGTTTGCTGTATCTATGGCAGCAGTAGCCGCATTTCTCTCAATCTTTAGATTTTTTCTCAATATCCTGATGTAGAATTGTGATGCAGAGAAAATCAATATTATCAGCAATAGCAAGACACCTATAAATGAGTATACCTTATTAATACTTCTGAAAACCTGATAACTTGGAGCAGATATGCCAAAATACCAATTTGTTCCGGGTATCTTTGCGTAGCCACCATATCTTTTTATACTATCAAATATGTATTGGCCTGCACCTTTTTCATTATTATGCATATAAACAAAATACTCATACATGCTCTTGTGCAATCCTAGCTTCTGCCAATCCAGAAGTATATTAACTCTATTCTTTACATGTTCTCTTATTTCATGAGCTATAGTAACGCCCATGCTATCTATTATGTATGACCTGCCATGCTCCCCTAACCTTATTTCATCAGTTATTTTGGATAGAAATTCAACATCCAGGGTAGAATATAAAACTCCTATTATATTCCCGTCATTAATTATAGGCGCAGCAAAAGTGATAATGAGAGTATTATCAACTCTGCTTATTATAGGATCTGAAATATTTGTTATTCCGTCTTTTGCCAGTTTAAAGTAATCCCTGTCGCCTACATATAAGCTGATACCATCCGTGGTCAGAGAATTACCCTCAAGATCTGCAATACTCATTCTTGCAAAACCTTTTCTGTCAACCTCATTTTTCAATATTTGAATTTTTTCTTCCATTGATATATACGGATTTTTTATAGACTCTTCTGCAGCTATAGTTTCTATTACTTCCAGACTTCCTTTTAAGTTGTTTTCAACAGCTTTAGCACCCATAACTGCAATTTGAGTAAGAGATTCCGAAATGTTAGCAATGATAGCATTGGATGCAAAATAATAAATAATACCACCTATGATAACAGAAAAAATCAAAATGGCAATGCTGCTTACAACTATAGCCTTTCTATTCACGAGTGTTTTCATATATCCACTCCCTTTTTCAAGCGCATTACTCGTTATTTCGTATACAGAATATTATATAAATTATACCAAATATCGACAAAAAAGTGAATAATATTTACAATCTCTCGCGAAAATTGTAAATATTACTCACTTTGTTAGGGAATTTGGCAATTTACAAGTTATTTTGAAATGACTCTGCTACTAATTATACATTATAGAACTGATAATTTCTATGTATTTTTTATAAATTCATTTTTACATTTAGGACAAGTAATGCGAATTCTGCCTTTGCCTCTTGGCACTCTCAGCCTTTGTCCACATTTTGAACATTTAAAATAGTGATATGTCTTACGTCCTTTGATACGATTGAAAAATTGCATCAATTTTATGCTTATGGGTCCCCACCACTTTAAAAATCTCATATTCTCTTCTCTTCGTTTATCAATGTTCTTTGAGAATACCCTTGCATAAGACAGTACAAGTATTATCATTGCAAATGTGCTTAAAATAACAGATCCCATTATAGAACTTACGCCCAAAAGTATAATGGAAATCAAAAACATGGCATTTGACAGTTGATCTATACCGTAGCGTCCTATCATCATTTTCCTAAACCAATTCATATCCCTGCACCTCATTAACAGTATTATTGGCTGAATAAACTGCTTCCTATATTAATTTTTCTTCTTCTATATTCTTATCTCTAAGCCTTGCAGCTGTCGACTCCCTGATAAGGTTGTATATTACAGAACACAATGGAACAAAGATCAGCATTCCAAATACTCCTAGTATGCTTCCGCCAAATATGACTGCAACAAATACCCATATAGCCGGCAAACCTATTGAACTTCCTACTACTCTGGGATAGATTAGATTACCCTCAATCTGCTGCAGAATAATTATAAACAGAATGAACCATAGAGCTTTCATTGGAGCTGTCATTAGGATCATAAAAGCACCTGCGGCTGCACCGATAAAGGCCCCTACCAGCGGAATCAAGGCAGTAAATCCTATGAGCATTGAAACTGTCATAGCATGTGGAAAGCCTAATATGAGCATGCCAATAAAGCAAAGTGCTCCAAGGATGACAGCCTCGGTAAATTGGATAATCACAAATCTATGAAATGTTTTATAGGATAATCTGGATAGATAAGCAATTCTATCTGCCTTTGCTTCCGGTAAATATGCATACATAAGTTTTTTAACCTGATACGCCAGCTTCCCTTTGGCTGTTAATATATAGACTGCAAATATGATACTTACTACAAAAGTAAATGTGCCGCTAAAAATAGAGGAAACAGCAGAGAAAGCTGAGCCTATCACTGTAGAGGTTCCGGTCTTAACAAAGTTTGCCGCAGAAGCAGCTATTCTCTCCCAGTTAAGCTGCAGGGAAACTATCCACTCCTTCAATTCAGGAAGTTGAATGGACCACCTTTCTACCCATTGCTGTATCCTTGATAAAAATAATGGAGCAGTATCCTTTATGGTTACAAATGTGCTTATTATTTCAGGAATCACCAGAAATGCCACAAGAAATAAAATGGCTAGTACCAATATAATCGACAATAGAAGGCATACAGGTCTGCGTATTTTTTGAACTATTGGCTTTCCTGATGAGGGGAAAAATATCCTCTCCAGCATCTTCATTGGTACATTCAAAATAAAAGCAATGACCAGACCAATTATAAATGGTGATAATAAGCCTATAATCCTTTTGATATAATTTATCACAAAAGGCAAGTTTTGCAATGCTGAATAAAATACAATTGAAACTAAAACAATAAGCAGTATTTTTTTAATGTTTCTTACTGACAAATCCACATCAATCACTCTATTCTTATTTCAATTTTCACATTAGTTTGCGATAGTCTCATATGCTTTATGCTATATTTTCTCTGTATCATCTTTTTTTGATTTCTTTCTTTGCCTTACGCATTCGGTAAGCAAGTATTCAATCTGTCCGTTCAGAGAGCGAAAATCATCTTCTGCCCATGCTGCCAGCTCTTTCCAGAGAGAGGGCGATAGTCTCAACAACACTTGCTTTTTATCCTTTTCTTTTTTTGAATCATTGGTATCCATGAATCATTGCCCTCCCCTGTATGTTCTAGTATATGGATCCGCTGTTGACAATGGGCTGAACATCCTTGCTGCCGCAAAGCACAACCAATAGATTGCTTACCATTGCGGCCTTTCTTTCCTCATCAAGCTGTACGATATCATTTTCACTGAGCTTTGCAAGGGCCATCTCCACCATGCCTACTGCTCCCTCAACAATCATTTGTCTTGCATCTATTATGGCTGAAGCCTGCTGCCTTTGAAGCATTGCAGCAGCAATCTCCGGAGCATAGGCCAAGTGTGTTATCCTAGCCTCTATGATTTCCAATCCGGCAATGTCAACTTTGGACTGAATCTCTTCTCTCAGTCTTTCTGCAATTTCCTGACTGCTTCCCCTTAATGACTTCTCATTATCTTCATTTGATGTGTCATAAGGATAAAGTCTCACAATGTTTCTCAGTGCAGAATCGCATTGGATAGAAAGATATTCGGTATAATTATCTACATTGAATACTGCCTTTGCAGTGTTAACAACTCTCCAGATGACAACAATTCCTATGATAATCGGATTTCCTAACTGATCATTAATCTTTTGCTTGTCATTGTTTAATGTCATAGTTTTCAATGAAATCTTCTTGCTTCTGGAAGATAATAAAGCGGCAGTTGGTGCTGTACTTTTATCTTTAGATATCAGTGTTTCCGCAACCATTTTCCCTGTAGAAGTTGCAGGAAGTGCAGGATTAACGGCCACAGTAAATGGATTTACAAAGAAGAAACCTTCTCCCTTCAAGGTTCCATAGTATTTGCCGAAAAGAGTCAGTACAAGAGCCTCGTTGGGCTTTAATACCTTCAAGCCTATAAATATTATTGGCCCTACTATTATGAAATACACAAGCGAAATAATTAATAGAACTATACCTTCTGTAGTGCTGTTTTTATCAACTATATGGTTGATGCCTGAAATAAAGCCATATATAGAAGCAAGCATGAGCATGATATTCAGTATTAAGACAGGTAATCCGCTGACTGACTTTGCCTTTATCTCTTCATAGTGCAGAACTTTTTTGTCCTCATTTATACTATTTGCCATCTTAATAAACTCCTTTCTATTACTTTGTTTATATCATTTTGATATCACTTTTATATTATTATAATATATTCTAATTGTCAATATTAACCATGTTAATTTATGCTTATAGCCTTTCGAAGTTATGTGAAATATAAACTGAAAACGATATACCCATATTGATTCATAAATTCTTTGTTGACTGAGTAATATATGTATGATACTTTAAAAATGTATTAAAGAATGAAAGGATGGTTTTGATGTCTGTAAGCTCTGTAAAGGTGATATTCAACTAAATATAGTTCATAGGGTATCCATAAAATAAACAGGATTGCTTCCTGTCTTTTTGTTGTACCCTTTATTGGACATTACCTTACAGACTGCTTCATAACCATAAATATTATACATGGCACGGCAAGGTATGTTTGTCGTGCTGTTTATTTTAGATTATTACCCGCAGGAGCATTCTGCCTTTCAGGCAAGGTATGTCCTTTGCGGGTATTAATTTATAGGGAGGAACAATGAAATGACAAATAAAATGTTTGAAATATTGGAATATAATAAAGTTCTTAATATATTGGAAGATTACGCTTTATCAAATAAGGTTAAGGAGAAAATCAGAAACCTTGAACCCTATCTAAATAAAGAAAAGGTACTGTTAAGCTTAAAAGAGACAACCGAAGGGAAGCTCATTATTGAACAATGGGGCAACCCTCCCCTGGCAGCTCTGAACGATCTGGAGAAATCCCTTGCCCTGCTGGGTAAAGGAATACTCCTTATGCCTGAGCAGTTAGAGAGCATCGCCCAATTCCTCACTGCCTGCAGAAGGTTGAAGGTATATCTTAAAAAAGCAGAAAATACATCTTCCGTTGTATCTTCATATGGCAATTCCATCTTCGATTTATCTGAGATAGAAGATGAAATAAATATAGCTGTCCGTGGCGGTGAGATTGACGATAAGGCTTCCCCAAAACTTGGGGACATAAGGAGAAAAATCAGTAATGCAGAAGTTCAGATAAAATCAAAGTTGGACTCTCTTCTACGAAATAACAAGAACTGGTTTTCAGAGAGCTTTGTCTCTATCCGAAATAATCATTATACTTTACCAGTAAAGAAAGAGTTTAAAAGACAGGTCGATGGTACTGTTATAGATGTCTCACAAAGCGGAAGCACCTATTTCATCGAACCTTCTTCAATAAGGAAACTGCAGGATGAAATAGCCTTGCTTCGTATAGAGGAAGAAAATGAAATAAGGAGGATTCTATACACTTTAACAGCCTTAGTAGAAGAACATATGGCATCAATAAACATAAATATAGAAGCAATGGAAAGCCTTGATTTCATATTTGCCAAGGCTAAGCTGAGCATTGAAATGAAGGCGACGGAACCGGATATTACAATTGAAAGAAAAGTGGTCATAAAACAAGGCCGCCATCCTCTTTTGAAATCCGAGTGTATAGTGCCCCTTGATTTCCACATAGGCGGTGATATACGAGGAGTTGTAATCACTGGTCCCAACACAGGAGGAAAAACCGTAGCATTAAAAACCATTGGATTGCTGTCCATAATGGCTCAAAGCGGGCTGCATGTGCCTGCAGAATATGGATGCTTTACCATGAATAATCATGTGCTTTGTGACATCGGCGACGGGCAAAGCATAACAGAGAATCTGTCCACTTTTTCATCCCATATAACAAATATAATCCAAATACTTGAACTGGCTGATGATCAGTCTCTGGTTTTGCTGGATGAACTTGGCTCAGGAACAGATCCTGCAGAGGGTATGGGAATTGCAGCAGCCATTCTGGAAGAGCTATGCGGTAAAGGCTGTCTCTTTGTAGCAACCACTCATTATCCAGAGATAAAGGAGTTGGCAAAGAATAGTCCAGGAATGACAAACGCAAGAATGGCCTTTGACAGAGAAAGCCTGATGCCGTTATATAAACTTGAAATCGGCGAAGCAGGCGAAAGCTGTGCTCTCTATATAGCCAAGAGATTGGGGCTTCCACAGCATATGATTGAAAGAGCAAGGGCAGCTGCATATGGAAATGGAAAGTTGAATCCTTCATTTAATGAAGTCCCGTTAAACAAAAACAAGCAGATTCATAAATCTACAAGAAGAGTTAAACCCTCAAACATTAAAGAAACTTCCTGCAATGCAGCAAAAATTGATTTCAACATCGGTGACAGCGTCATGGTCTATCCTCAGAAAGAAATAGGCATAGTATATCAAAAAGCCAATGAAAAAGGTAAAGTTGGGGTACAGATAAAAAAAGAAAAGCATCTTATCAATCATAGAAGGCTTAAGCTTCGTGTTCCTGCATCTGAGCTTTACCCCGAAGATTATGATTTCAGAATAATTTTTGATACAGTTGAGAATCGAAAGGCACGGAGAGTATTGGAACGCAAGCATGATCCAAATGTTGTAGTCAGGATAAAGGACGAAAAGAATACTCCAATGTAAGATAATTTATTTCATAATTTCTGAGATGCCTGTCGGTAAGAATAGTGCAAGGCTATTCAGTGAACTTCGCTGAATAGCCTTGCACTTAATTATAGTGATTCCAATAATTGATCAATATTGGATATGTCTATAAACTTTTTCTTACTCTCTACAGCTTTTCTGACTTTATTGGGCAGTGATGGTTCTCCAAATACTATAGCTCCTTCAATTATTCCATCTTTCAAAAAGAACTTTATGTACTTTCCACTGCCTTCATCAAATCGTTGGAAAACATCACAATCTTCACTGAATATATTGCCTATAGTGAATAATGTAATTCCATGTATCTTAAGCTGTGTGTGAGGTTTGATATCTTCATATACCACAGGCTTTCCTGCTGCATTGCTTCCAGCCACTTTACCCTGTGCTATAGCTATAGGCCATATGCAGTAGTTATTGCCTTTGTATTCTGCTGCATCTCCTGCGGCATATATCCCTTCTATATTGGTTCTCATATACTCATCTACTTTTATAGCTCTGCCAATATCCAGTCCTGTATTTTGGAATGGTTCTAGATTTGCCTTAACCCCCATGGAAAGTATCACAAAATCAGTATCTATAACTCTTCCGTCCTTTAACTTGACACACTTAACTGCATCATCTCCACATAATTCTTCTGTCTCTCCATTGAGGTAAACATTCATTCCCTTTGACTTAAGAGCATCCAGCAGCAGTGATGATGCAATATTGTCTGCTTGTCTTGGAAGCAGTCTGTCATTTCTTTCTACTACGTTTACCTCACATCCAAGCTGTTTTATGGAGTTAGCAATTTCCAGTCCCAGCAATCCTCCTCCTATTATAGTGCATGATCTTGTATTCTTGGAAAGCCTGATAACATTATCAGCATCATGTATAGTACGTATTGTAACAACATTTTTCAGGTCAATGCCTTTTATAGGCGGTTTAAAAGGACTGGAACCGATAGCTATTATAAGCTTGTCATATTGATAACTGCCTTTATCAGTCAGCACCGACTTATTATCAATATCTATTCCGGTAACTCTTGTCTGCTTTATGAGATTTATTCTGTTTTTTTCATACCAGTCATCGCCATAAGGAGTCAATTCCTCAAAACTGGTTTCACCAGATATATAGTGGGGTATTCTCGTCCTTGTATAAGTGTTCATGCTCCCCATTTCCAGCATTGTTATATCGCATTCCTTATCCGCTTCTCTGGCTGATTTTGACGCATTAAGCCCTGCAATACCCGCTCCTATGATTAATATACTTTTCTCCATATTATCACTTCTCCGTTAATATTTTCTTTTATCAGTAATATTCGACATGTTATTACCAATACCTTCAATTTTATGATAATTATTATTGGTTGATATGAACTATTATAATCATCATAATAATTTAATCTTTATTTTTTTCGTGAAATAAAGCAGTACACTTCTTTTTTTCCAACATATAATGATATAAGCAAGTTTTGTAATAAGTAGGTGATATTGTGCAAATCCATGTTGTCCAGCCTGGACAGTCTATTTTTGAAATAGCTCAATTATATAATTCTACAGTATCTGCCATTGTGGGCGCCAATGAGGTTTCTAATCCCAATCAGCTGGTGGTAGGACAGACCCTTGTGATCCCCATTATAGGAAGCTTTTACTGGGTTCAGCCTGGAGACAGCTTGTACAGTATAGGGCGAAGATTTGGAATAAGCTATCAGGAGCTTGCCCGCATAAATGGAATTTCTGCAAATCAGCCTTTAAGGGTAGGATTAAGGCTGTATATTCCACCACGACCCAAAAGAAGGGCAGAGATAAACGCATATGTTGAACCCACCGGTACTACTGTTACTCCTGCATTGGAGGAGTCAGCGCGCAAAGCAGCACCATTTCTGACATACCTGGCACCCTTCAGCTATCGGGTTAATAGAGATGGGACATTGCAGCCACCTCCGCTGAATAATTTTCCTGCAATAGCCCAAGCTAATGGCGCTGCTCTCATGATGGTTGTTACAAATCTTGAAGAGGGGCAATTCAGCGCAGAATTGGGGAGAATCATTTTAACTGATGAAGCAGTACAGAACCGTCTGCTTGATAACATCATTGCAACTGCAAGGCAATATAATTATGGTGATATACATTTTGACATGGAATTCTTGCCTACTGATTTGAGAGAAAACTACAACAACTTCTTAAGAAAGGCTAAAGCAAGACTATCTGCAGAGGGATTGCTCATGTCTACTGCTCTGGCTCCCAAAACAAGCGCTACACAGGTAGGTGAATGGTACGAAGCACATGATTACAGAGCGCATGGAGAAATAGCAGACTTCGTTGTTCTGATGACCTATGAATGGGGTTACAGCGGCGGACCGCCTATGCCCGTATCACCCATAGGACCGGTAAGAGAGGTTATCGAATACGCTCTAACTGAAATGCCTGCCAATAAGATAATGATGGGTCAGAATTTGTACGGATATGACTGGACGCTGCCTTATGTGCCTGGAGGTCCCTATGCAAGGGCAGTCAGCCCTCAGCAGGCAATCCAGATTGCGGCAGAACACAATGTGCCTATCAGATATGACTATACAGCGCAAGCGCCTTATTTTAATTACACAGACGATCAGGGAAGACAGCATAGAGTTTGGTTTGAGGATGCTCGTTCCATCCAGGCCAAATTTGACCTTGTAAAAGAATTAGGTCTACGAGGAGTAAGCTATTGGAAGCTTGGTCTATCTTTCCCTCAGAACTGGCTACTCGTAGAAGAGAACTTCGATGTAGTTAAACGATAAAACATAAAACCCCTGTAGATTAATTAACCTGCAGGGGTTTTTCTGCACTAGAATTATTTATATACTAGTTCAAACTCTTCACATACCACCAGCATATCTTCACTGGGCTCCTTGCCAAGCCGTCTCATTTCCCTTGAAAAATATCTCCAATGGCAATCTCTCCAGTATTCCAGAGATTTGTCTCCTTCTCCCTCTTTGGCTGCAAACTCGGAAGTTACATCCTTAAAAGGAACAATATCAACTTTTTTTGTTCTCACTATACATTGAGCAATGCCATCCCAATCTGTGATAATGTTGTAATCTCCAACCTTAGGAACCTCATCATTATCAGCTTCGTAGGAAAGATATAACGATGCAGTGGCTCTCTTGGTGCCCTGAACAACTAATTCAGCCAATTCATCTGCATCCTCTTTATTATAGCAAAAGTGCCAAGCGTTATATTTTCTATCTGAAGATGAAGGGTTTTCTCCTATGAAAGCAAGATATTCTTTCCACATTCTTTTTACAGATTCATGTTCCATGAGTATTCACCCCTTGTTTTTATTTTGCATATGATTGATAATTAATCTAATAATACTGATGTATATAGATAACTTATAAAAGGTGATATTATGAATGCTATTCAGGAATTTATAAGACAGCATCCTGTTATATTTACAATCATTGTCTTTATGGCTTTTTTGGGCTATGCCCGCTCATTGTATAAATACATGAGCAAGCGAAGAAAAAAGTAAATCAATATATTTCTATCAGTTCCTTAGATGTATTATATAGAGGTACGCAGCCGTCTTTTGTCAGGATTACAGTATCCTCAATTCGTACTCCGCCGAAATCTTCGATATATATGCCTGGTTCTATGGTAAAGACCATGTTTTCCTTTAGCACATTATTTCCTCTTGAACCCTCTGCCAGTATTAGTCCATCTTCAAAACCATGACCCAGGGCATGCTTGAAATACTCACCATAACCGGCTTCTTCAATAACATCTCTCGCAATCTTATCTGCCTCGGTGCCTGTCATTCCGGCATTATTAGTTCTGTTGCTTTCAACTGGGCTTTAAGCACAGTATTATATCTCTCCTTCTGTTTTTCTGTTGCCTTCCCTATAACTATGGTTCGTGTCATATCAGAAAAATACCCTTTATAGATGATTCCCATATCTATAATCACAAAATCTCCTTGTTCTATCACTTTATCAGTGGGTCTTCCATGGGGCATGGCAGACCTGGCACCTGAGGCTACTATAGGCATAAAATAGTATGTCTCAGCGCCTCTGTCTATCATTTCCTTCAGTATCATTGCATTTAATTCCTTTTCAGTCATACCTGCCTTGATGCTATTAATAACATTCATCATAATTTCATCTGTAATCCTGCAGCCTTCTTTAAACAGTTCCTGCTCTTCTTCGGATTTGATCATCCTTATTTCATTAAGAATTTTTGAGCCATCTACAAACCTGGCAGAAGGCACATTCTTTTCAAACTCTTTATATAATCCTGCAGTCATGAAGTCCTCTTCAATGGCAATGGTTTTATATCCTCTTTCATTCAGATAATCAAAAATAGTATAATCCTTTTGGATTGAAACAAGTCTAAAATCGGGACATTCTTTTTTAACCTGTGTAAAATATCTGAAATCGGTAGCAAAATCCGCATTCTTTTCGCTTACCACATACAGCAAATTAGCTGCAATTCCAACTTTTGTCCTTCTTCACACCATAAATGTTTGCTTATAAACCAATAAATTGTTTAATTTGGTAACACATGTTACAGAAAAAAGCAATACTTGCCATTACAATATAAATACAAGGAAGCAATTGAAAGTTAACTATAAATTTCTACTATGAAAAAGAAAGGAAGAACCATATGAGTAATTTAGATATGCTTAAAAGACAACATAAAGACATATTAGCAGTTATCAACAATATTGAAAAACTAATCGCAAATAACAGTTTAGATACCGACGCAAAAGATATTTCGTATAATCTAAATATTTTATCAGGTAAGTTAAAAATACATCTGATATCTGAAGACAAGTTTCTATATCCTCAGCTAATGAATAGCAACAATGAAAATATTTGGAATACAGCACATGCATTTAATTATGAAATGGGCAGCGTTGCTGAAAGTTTTGCTTCATTTGTCCAAAGATATAACGTGCCTGGTAAAATTCTTAATAACAAAGAAGGTTTTATTGCAGAAAGCAAAATAATATTTGATATGATAAAAAACAGAATAAATAAAGAAGATAATAAGTTATATCCTTTGATTGGATAAGTGATATTTCCAAGTGACTGCCATGAGCAACTCGTTTTCTCCTCCCGAAACTGTAAGTCCTATACTCATAAATTCATCCCCCTCTGAGATTTATATGAAATAGGACTTGCTTTTTTATATGTTTATGTTTTCAGTAATATATCATTATGTGGCCACTACTTTTAATAATAACTATATCTTTTATCCCATTTAGCTACTATTTGCTTCTTAAAAAAACACTATTGCAATGTAAACAATACTAAAAGTGACTAATAGTTAAAGCATCTCTTAACATATTAACTTCTGCATCATTACCAATATAATTTTTATATTGCCTGTTCTTAACATTCACAAATCTCATAGATGGATGCAAAAGAGCAACACAGTTACATTGATGATTACCAAACCTAACCCCGTACTTAACGGTATCATCTATTTTATTAAAAGATTTTGCCTTTTTCCAACTCATAAGATCCTGTGGAGATAGATTCCCAACCATCTTAGCAGCATATAATCCGAGCGTTATAATAAGTTCAGGCTTAATTGTTTCAATCTGTAATGCTAGAAACTCCAGATTTCTATGAACAAATCCCTTATCTCTAAAGCCAGGAAATTTACCAACCATAGATTTTGCTTTTCTTAAACCCATGAATACGTTAGAGAAAAAACATTGGCATAAATCAATATTTGAGTGCTCAAATAGCTTGATGATATTTCTCCATGTAGGGCAATCCAAGTCACTAGAATTTCCCTCTAGCATTTTTTGATACTCTTCAACTGTTGAAAAATCCTGACCTAAAACAAGTATTGACGGGAAAATATCAGATTCAGTTTCTAACCATAATCCTTTGCATCCTGGAAAGAATGCCTTTTTGTCAATCATTTTTGTAATCGGTTCTATATATTCAGGATATGGTCTTACTATATCAATTCTATTAAAAAGTATCTCTGGCAAATCATTTCTACGCATATGTAACTTCTTATAAACTTTATAAAAAAGACTGAACCATAAGGCTCAGGCTTTATTATAATATATATACTTTATTAAACAAAATAATTGAATATGTCATAAATCCTACTATGCTATTCCTCCATTGTGAGAAAAGACGGTATATTATTTAACCTTAGCAAATCTCCAAAATGGCTTGTAATGCCTACATTACCAATTAACTCAATACCTATATTAATGTTTTTATATAAATTTATCTTTTCTCTTAAGCTGTCCAATCCATCACTAACGAATACCTTTTCATAATATTTAGGATTCCCATCAACTATAACTCGTCGATTATTCGATTTTTGATTATTACTATTCTTTAACTTGTTCAACTGCACTACCCATACATTTGTCCCGTCATATACCCACTCAATAGATACATCTCCTAGTTCATTATGATAATTCCTTAACTGATCATTCAACTCTTTAACTGCTTCAATAACATTCTTAGGTAACTCTTCTTTATTCCTTTCGCCTATCATAAATAAATCTCCTGTTCCTGAAACGCCCTCTATAACATCGTCTTTACTATTGTGTCTAATAAATGAAGCACCAGAAAATTTTGCTTCTATAGCATCCTGACATATTATTGATGCTATATTGATGGGTTTAAAACCTTTAGCTTCTTCAATCTTCATTAATTCAAAAGGATCAGTCCATACAGACCCAGTATAATATTTCCCTGGTTCCTTTTCTATAGGGCAAGTTCTAATCCATTTTTCCTTTAATCCAGTTTCTATTCCAAAAGAAAATGGCGCAATTTTTCTAGAAATTACAGTTGTCTTAGGAACGAGTAATCCGTAAGCATCAGCAATTAACAACCCAAATACTTTATCTCCTATAAAACGCGAAAACCTATTAGGCCATAGTATTTTCTTATCACTTTTTGCTTCTTCATAATATTCATATTCCCAAATTATTGTGTGCTCTTTTTTAACTCCTTGTCTGCTTGGATGAATACTAAATTCAACCCTATAATTTGAATCAAAATTAATATCTGGACTAAAACCATATACAGTGCTCAAAACTTTTAAACCAATTGAACGTGGTAGTGAACATACATCTTCTTTATCAACACATTTAGGTGTATCCTCTGGTGAAAATTCTATAACATCACCTAATACAACACCAGATACACCTGCATCATTAATACTTATATTTTCGTTGATTATGGTATGTTTCCCAGTATTAGAGTTATCTATAACAATTCTAATAATATCATCAATATCTTCTACTTTTTTATTAAAGATTAATCGATTACCCTTCATAACTCCTGGGCTAAAAGTTCTTATATTAACAGATTTTGATGGTGCTGATAAAATAAGTCTTTCTATCACTTCTTTTGTAGTATGAATTTTCTCATATGTATAATTATTTATATGAACATATTTGGGTATTAAATTAGAATAGGGGTCGAAACTTATAAATTGTGCAACATTAGCTATATCATTTGTAACCAAATAGTGCAATTTTTCATCTTTCATAGTTATTTTCTTCTCAATTTGCTTCATATGTTTATTATTTTTACTATCTTGATACATTAATAGTTTTCCCAAAATATTACCAATGTTTGCACTATCTTGTAATTTGTAATAGTCATATAAATCTTTACTTTCCTTTATTTTATTTATTGCTTCTGATAGATCTAATATCTTCATATTTTGATTGTAGGTTTTTTTATTATTCACAATAGCTGACAAATATTCATAGCAACATCCAATACTATACTCCCAGCCATCAAGGAATATAACCTCATCTACTAATTCTTTTATTACTCTATCCCAAAATTGATAAAACTCATTTTGACTCCAATTTAACATGTCATTTTCTATATTTGTAGGCTCGATAATTACTTTACTCGTTTTTTTCCTTATTTTTTTTACATATTCCTTAATGGCATTTATATTTGGCTTGACTACATTCTTTTCTTTTTCTTTGCAATATTCATCACTATCTATAATTAGATTCTTTCCAACCAATTCATACCAATCAATAAATCTTTTGCCAGTATTTATAGGAGAAGAAATATATATGATTTCATTTCCCTCAAACATTTTTTTGCAAATCATAAAGAAATCATTTATCAACATCTACTTATCTCCATCCTTTTGAAAAGATATTACTATTCTTCCAATAATCTTTTTAACTCTTCTATTTTCTTTTTCACTCTTATAATTACATAAACCTTCTAAAATCGTTTCGGTTGCTTCTTCATTAACTGCATATTCTTTAAATTTAATTTTAAGTTCATTTTCATATTTCTTAATATCACTAAGAGATACTGTTTTATTAAGCATTCCTTCTGAACTCAAAAATTCTGTTACAAAATCAAGTTCATTATCATCGAATATAGAATCATCAAATAAATCATTATTTTCAGTCTTATTTTGCTCTTTATGTTCTTTAGCCTTCTTTTTGGTTTCAGATTTAAGATATAATAAACCTATAAATTCTTTATATGGCTTTTGTGCATTTTTATCATCTTTGATTCTGTTTTTATAGTTTATTAATGATATTACAGGCTTTTCAATCATTCTTGAAAGTTCATTCTTAATATCATCTTTATTTTCAATTAATAAATCAATATTACTTCTTATTCGCTCAGCTAGTTGCAAAAACTCACCGCGTGTATAAAGTACAGTTTTTAATACTATAAAGTATCTAAGCTCCTCAATAAAATCTTTATGTTCTTTTACTTTTAGTTTATTTTTAATATACTTATTAAATAGCTTGTTTCGACCTTCCCAATCGTATGGAAGTATTAAAAACTTTTCATCAATTCTTCCTTTTCTCTTTACCGCCATATCAATTCTATCCTCATAATTGGTTGCAATAATGAAGATTAATTTTTGCTTTTTGCGTAAATTATTTAGTTTAACTAACATACTTGGTGTCATAAATTGAAACATGTCGCTCTGACTATTATAGTATTCAGAATCTCTATCTAATATTAATCTATCAATTTCATCAAACAGTATAACTTTCTTTTCTTGCTCCTCTAAAACTGTAAAAATATTCTTAGCCCTATTTTCAACAAAGTCTGCTCCACTTGCTATAAAGTCACTTGGTGTTATTGTAATAAGTGGCCATCCTTTAGCTTCGGCAATTTTTTCAGCAATAGTAGTCTTTCCTGTACCAGGAGGTCCATATAACAACATTGAATAATATTTATTTTTGCTTTCCGTTTCTTCACATTTATGACTATCAACAAAGAATTTCCATATGTTTTTATATACATCTAGACTTTTACTACAAACAGGTTCATTATCATCCCAATCTTCCAATGTTAACCATGGTTTATCATCACTTTTAGGATACTTTATTGAAAAATTTGCATACTTTAATAATTGATTTGCTATATGTTTTTTTAACATGTCATTAAAATTAACTAAATATACTAAGACTTGTGAAGTTTCCCAAGGATGTATTACATCAGGTTGATAGACATGTTCTGAACACCAACCGTAAAACACCTTATTATTATCGTTTGAATTCTTATAAAAACAATATTGTTTTACGTCGCAATCATCGCATTTTTCATAATTACAACGGACAATAGAAATTCTTGTTTTCAACCACTCAGTATATTTTTCAAATATCTCATAATATCTTGAGAATAATTCTTCGCCTCTTTTGCCAAGTAATCTGCAAATCCTAATTAATGACATTGCTATTTCAACACTTAACGGTAATAATGCTGATCCTCGTTCATCAGAAACAATTGGCTTTAATGGTCTCCAATATAAACTTATATTTTGTCTATTCTTAACTACATCAAACACTCTATTAAGTAAATTTTGATCAAAATTATCTTTATTTGAATCCAATATTAATAAACCTTCTAAAGAAAATACTAGCTCAGCAGTATCAAAGTTACTATTTTCAATATTTGCTAAACTAAGATGATGATGCAAACAATTTCTAAACTTATTTATAGCTGAATTAATATAAGAGTTCATCTTATCTTTACTTATCTTTATTAAGTTTTCCTCATAATCTTTTATCTCTTCCTTTGCCATATCATTCCAAAACCCGGCTTCTTCTCGTTCATAATCTATATTAATTATTGAATTATATAGTTGAACTGTTTTCAATAAAGGAAAAATATGATAACTATCCAAATTATTTGAGTACTTTAGATTATCATAATTTGTATATAAAGTATATAATATTTTTGCTACTTTTTTTTTGCATGTTGCTTTAAAATTATCAATTATATCTGATGCTTTATAATCATTATTATCAATTAAATATCTTGCCCACATTAAAGTAAATGGATCGTCTTTACCAAATGTAGAAGATTCAAAAAAATAATCTTTATTTTCGTCTTTATTTACATTATGACCACCAAAAAGAATAGATAACGCTTCTTCCAAAATTTCATTATAGGTTTTATTCATATCCCCATCTTTTTCTTTATTCTCATTCTCTTCTTTTGCTTTATTATTATCTTTATATTTTGAGAAATAGTTTACTCCTGACACACAAGTTTCATCAGTTAGTAAATCTAGTTTTTCACCCATCAACACAGACATTGAAAACGCTACCATGGCAATAGTACTTGTAGATTTTTTTCCTGGTTCTTCAAATAATTTATAACCCCAACCTTTTTCTTTATAAAACATACCATATATTGGTATAACCCTTTCTATAAGCTCCTTAACCGATTCATATTGCTCTTTTTCATTTTGATATTTCTCACCTAAATATGATTCTAATCTTCCCATAGTTTTCCTCCTAAACATATGTTTCACAATAATAATCATTAAATTTAAGATAAAAACTACAGCAATTTGATGTATACCGCTAAGACATTACAAATTTTAAGATTCATACTTAATATATTATATACAGCATTTTTTTCTAAATTTTCCTTCATAGATATATTAATTTTACCGCAATATACCTATAGTGTAAATAATCACATATAACTCGATAGCGTCAATTTACTGTAGGGAAAAGAAGAATAGAATCATCCTGATATTTAGATTGATGGAATGCTCTTGACAACAAGCATCTCCCATATGATTTGTCAGCCATGGTGGCACACTAATATT